>Ga0209232_1000025_pt1 | contig 96167 bp, 126 predicted proteins | sample ETNvirenome_2_60_FD_184066 | JGI IMG/M metagenome (GOLD analysis project Ga0209232, IMG submission 184066) | Marine viral communities from the Pacific Ocean - ETNP_2_60 (SPAdes) (version 2) | ecosystem: Environmental > Aquatic > Marine > Oceanic | place: Pacific Ocean | collected 2013-06-22 | reverse complement strand
ACTTACCTTTGATGATAACGAAGCGGGGTATGGAAACATCGTAATACCAACAGATATTACAATTAGAGCCGTTCAATTCAGAACAAGCGGTGTTGTTCTTAGTGGAACAACCGCACAGGTTTGGAGGATATTCGCAAATGGGGATGCAGGTGCAGGAACATTGACTAATATCAGCCTTGATGCAAGTGACTTCACAAGACAGAACTCAGAGAATGCAAACTCAACAGCACATTATTACACAGTAACAGGTCTAAACGCATCCTATAACGCAGGTGACATTATGGCAATAAGAAGAGAATCTGGTGGAGTAGACATGGGTGATGTGATAGTAGATATTTATTATAGCCATGATATTTAGGTGATTAAATGACAGAAGAAGAATATGTAAACCCAAATGTAACAGTAAGTTACAATGTTGGCCCCGGCCATGAATTATATAACCCAGATACACAAGAAGAATTTAACTGGGAAGAACTAAGAGCGAAAAGAAATGGTAGGTTAAAGATGGCAGATAAGTATCAAGGCATTCTGTTTTACAATACATTAACCACAACACAACAAACTGAGTTAGCCACATATAGACAGGCTTTATTAGATATTACAGAGTATGATACAACAGCAGAAGCATGGGCTAATTGGCCTACTAGACCTGATTGGATGTAATAGTTTGTTAAGAACAAGTGTTAAAAGAAGAAGTTCTGGTGTCGAGCATATATAAACTGACGAAGCATTGGCGGAACTTTTTAGTCCAGCATATTCCCCCACAGGGGCCAAATAGCGGCATTTGGGGGCTGATGCTGTGATGGGATAACCGACCCAAAGAACGCTCTCAGAAGGCCCGCAATCGCACATTTTCGGGGTGTTTCAAAACCCCAAGAGATACAAAACTGAGGAAAATATATAACAAGTTAATGCTGGTAATTAATTTTCCTAGAATCAAAAAAAGGCTTATTTCTAAATTAACTTTTGGAATTTTTCAAAAGCCAAAAAAAAGTTAGTGAGCCTCCGCTAAGGGTAAGACTTTCTCAGACCAAAGAGCATTACACTCTCGGCATTCCCAAATCTTTACTCTTTGCGGAGAACCCACATAAAACCCTAGAATCCTTCTAGGGATTGTTTCAACACCACAAGACGGGCATTGTTCTCTAAGGGCCACGGATTCCACTTTCCTCAGTTATTAGATTATCCATGTATTCTTCGATGGTTTGATTCGATACTCTATCTGAACCAAACGCAGCGAAGAATAACAGGCTAACTCCAAGGATAAATACTACCCATAGCACGGCTTCTATTGTTGACACCATTACCAATTCACTTCCATTATTACTTCTTCTTCTTTCTCGTTTGAAAATCCTTTAACAACGTTTTCAGTTACACCCTTCTGCCATAGGTCATAAACCAACTGACAATCCTTTAAGCAATATTCAGCAACTTCTGAATATCCCCCTGCTTTCCAGACCTTAGGTGCATCTGCGCTATCCATTATTTTGGATTCATCGAGTGTGTGAGATACTAAATTGTTAAGGCTATATCTTTCACCTGCAATTTTAGTTATCTCTCGGCTAGTATCAATATATGCTCTTTTATTTAAATACTTTTGTATACAATATATATCAAGTGCATCTCTTAATACAGGTAAATCAAATCCTGCAATGTTATGTCCTAGCAACTTACCACCCTTTTCAAGGTGGTCATCTAAATCAAACTTAAGTTGAGATATAGGCTTAACATCTATGTTACCTTTCTTTAAGTCATCTACTGCTTTATCAATATAGATGGTTCCTTTATCTCCATCCCATGTGCATACAGTAGACACTTGAAACATATGGGTATTATCCCACCCGCCAATATCATAAGAATAGTTCTTAGTTTCAATATCAAGGGCCATTACATCACTCATTCTGAACTACCCCATAACTTAGAAATACTCTTTTTCTTATCTTCTTCTGGATTAACTATGCTATCTTCCCATGACTTGGTTAAGAAAGCCACAAGATGATTTCCATCACCTACTGCTATTATAGAGGCTAGTTGCCATCCGGCTTCTCCCTCAACATTTAAACTATCAACCACCGTCTTGGGGCCATTGTTTACATCAAATACTAAAAACTTAGTCTTATGTTTCATTGTTTACATCTTCCTTTAATCTTACATATGTGCTTTTACTAATCTTTCTGGTTTCAAAATATTCTTCTACCTTAGGCCACCATTTATAAATAGTTGCTGCACCTTTTTGAGTTTCTTGTCTAACCTTAGAAAACAACTCTGCCTTATGAATCCATCCTTGTTCATCTGCTTCTTGTTTACAAATCTTTTTAAAGACGGCATAATTGGCTTGATTTGCCATACTCTTGTGTTCCACTCTAAGGGCTTCATCTAGCCAAGATACAAGACTCTTATAACATTGTCGGACAAGAGAAGAGGCCTGTAGCACATGGTTTTGCGTTACAATAAATCTTTTTGATTTATCAGGAATACTTGGGGCTTCGGCAATACAACATAGAACCGCAAGTTTCTGAATATGTTTCAAAATTCTATTAATGAAAGTTTCCATTGCTTCAAAGACTTCTTGTCTACTATCTGTAATATATTCTTCCATCAATATACATTCTCTAGTTAACGCATCGTTTGCTTGTTTATTAATTGTAACAACCTTAAGTGGGTCACAATCTACTTCTTCATATCTTTCTTTGACTACTTGGAAAAGTTTTACAAAAGCGTCTGCATATTTTAATAGTGGTTCTTCTGCACTTTTTATTGTTCCCCAATCAGAAATTAATCTTCTTCTCATCTGTTGTTGTTGGTGTTGTGGAACTTCCCATATAAATATGAGCATTCGCTGTAGAACACCCTTTTCTGTAATAACAGTTGTTAACTGTTTAGGGATATAACTTGTAGCAAACGAAGAACGCTTACATCTACACTCTAAAGGTTCATCACCTAATTTCAATTTCTTCTTAATAATCCAAGTAGAACCCCACAAAGTATTCATAAATGTATTTAGATATACAATAGAATTTTCTTTGTGTTGTGATTGTTTAAATATTCCTGAATACTCAAACTCATCCCACATTGCTAATCCATTACCCTCTAATTGACCGGGGGTTGGTCTAGCAACTTGAACTGTTACAAAACTACCATCTTCTTGCTGAACTTGTTCTTCAGCATTTTCCATTGAACCAATTAATGCAGCATCTGTATAATCAGTTACATCAAATATATTAAAATCCTGTCCGTGGTCAGTATTTAATATGGTAAAGGTTCTTTCAACAATCGGCTTAAACCAATTTGTTAAAGTAGATTTACCAGTTCCTGAGGTCTGAAGCCACAAGAAATGCAATCGTATATCATCTTTATTTACACCACTAGGTATTGCTACCATGTCCTTACATAACTGCCCTAACATTGTAAAAAATGCTAGTGACGCAGGTACGTTATTATAGTTAGAAGCCTGCACCGCATCTTCGGTAAACTTCTGTGCTATTTCAGGTAATGTTAATTTATTACTTGTTACCTGCTTATCATCATCTATAAAAGCGTAAAACGCTTCATCTTCATTATTATTTTCAATATTCATACTATCACTCTATCTTCACTATTCAACGTGTCTATGATTCGCTGTGCAATCGTGGGGCCAATTCCCTCTATTAAAGTTAACTCCCCTGACGTTGCCTCTCCTATTTCCATTATGGAACCATATCTTTCTATTATCTTTTTCGCTTTACTTTCACTAACACCTTTAACTGTGCATAACATATCTATTCTTAAATCATCTGTTGTTATTCTTTTTAGTAAACTCGGTCTTATTACATCTCTATTAAACGGTCTCATTTTACATATCGTTGTCATTAATCTTGCTGCTTTCTTTGGGCTTTCTGTCCAGAACACTCTGGTATCAGTATCTAGTGTTATCTTACTAATAGCACCGTAGAACTTATTTAACAGGGTTTGTTCGGGAATGTTTATATTAACAAATTTAGGATAAGCAACTAATTGGTGAAGAGAACCATGTATTATTACTATAGAATGTTCAAAGTGTCTATCCATATTATCTATTTGATTCCATAGTCTCTTATTAATTACAGACATTAAGAAATCAATAGTAGATTTTGCTTCAAAACAAACATCTCTATAAACATAATCTCCAATCTCTATCCATTGTTTCTCACTAGGAATATTTAATCTACTTGCTTCTGATTCAACATAAGCACACAAGTCAGACTTTTCTCTGCTATCTATTATTAACTTATCCATCTGCATATCTCCAACACTTTCCGGGGCAATAACCCTGAGGTATTAATTTGTCTTTACAACTAGGCGCATGATAACCACCATTAACAATAAATCTAACGTGGCGTTTAGTAACTCCTTCATTCCAATCTAACCACACGTTTTCATTAGAGGCTATTGCCTTAAACTCTTCCATAATAATACCTACTATCTTTTCACGTTCTTCTGTGGGTATTTCTCTTTCTCCCATTGCTAATATGTCTCTATACCATTGTGCTAAATATACTCTTGCATAATGTCCCGGATTCTCTACCATAATTGCATTGTATAAACATGGTAATATTGGTAATTCTCCCGGTGGTTTTGGTGCTTCTATTTCTATATCTACCATTTCAATTGGTTTAACTACAGGCCAACTCATTAATTGATTATAACGATAATGTCTTTGGACAACAGGTTTTATTCTAGGTTCCATAGCATGAGTTAATATGTCTTCTAAACTTTCAACTATTTCAGCATCAATGGGGATACAAAAGTATGGGCCTTCACTACTAAGATTCACCGTGTTAGGGATTCTACGAAGTCTGTTAGTTTGGATTCCGCTTCTATCAAGAGTAGGATAATGCTGAACCAGCGTGGTAAAATACGCTTGAATGTTTCTAATATCATCTACCTTCTCTCCATATACTATAATGTGAAATCCTTTACCTGAAAACAACGCATCAAATTTTAAACCTCTTCCTTGTAAGTCATGGTAAATATCTTTGAAATCTACATATGCTTTTTCTAATGGCTCTCCGTGTGCATCAAAATCTAAAAACGCTCTATCAATAATAACAGATGAATCTACTTTTGCCGTTTCTGCAAAATGTTCAAAATCATATACTGTAGTATAACAATTCATTTTGCCATTGAATGCATTAATCCAATCAACATATTCTTTATGACTTCTTACTACTTGTCTTTTCATTTGTGGCGCGTTTGGCAGGTGGCTTCCCGCCCACACTTCTCTCGGAAATTTCATCTTTATCATCCTCATTAAAATTTATTTTTGCTTGGCTTAATTGTGCCTTTATTATTATTGCTATTTGTTCTGATAAAACATAGTCTACATTTGATTTAAAAAATGACCCAAATGTATTACCATTTTCACTTATTTCTTTAGTCCAAACTAAATCTAGTTTTTCCTTTGCATCCAATTCATCGTATAACTCTTCTTGGATTTGTTCTATTAATATGTTCACTTGACTAATTTCATCAAATGTCCATGTCTTTCCTTTCAATTTTTCTATTACTTTTTCTTCTATCATATAAATTCCGCCTTTTGTGCCGCAGGGCATAATGGCTTAAAACTACACCACTCGCAAGTTTTGTAGTAATATTTTTCTGGGAACTCGTTTCTCTCATAAGCATAAATTAACTTTGCAATTCCTTTCATAACTGCATTCATACTTGTTTTCTTAACTGGTTCTACTTGGATATAATTAGATACAGGATAATACCATCCCCAATGTGTTATTTCTTGTCTCTCTATTCCCTTTTCTGCTAAGTATTCATCAGTAGCATTATCCATTAGTAACTTATAAAAAGACATTTCTGCTCTCATACCTGTGAGTTTATAGTCTTTCCAAGGGCCTGTCTTTAATTCTATTGGGATATAATTATCCCCCTGTCTAAACATTCTATCAATGATTCCTTGCAAATGCACAGTATAGTCTCGCAATAAAATTGCCTTAGAGTTTATATCATGTGGTATTGTTATTTGTGCATCTAACATAACCTCATTGATTACTGGCAAATAATCATTTAGTTCTCCTCTATCTCTAGCATCAACAAAACGTTGTGCTTCAAAACTTGACATTGTTTTATAAATGTCACCATATTCGTCTACTGGATGTAGGCCAATATTATATTGAACCAGTTCATCGTAGGATAAATTTTCTGCTTTCTTCACATCGAAAATATCAAAAAATTCTTCTCTCGTATTATGAACTACTGTTCCTTTTATCATTGCTTCCGAAGTATCTTGAGGTAATCTCTCGATATACGAAAATTCATATTTCTTAGGACACCACTTAAAAGAACCATATGAAGATTTTGTTATCTTCAATATAGGTTCATCTTCTTGCGGGTTCCATTGGTATGTGTATTCTTTCATTTTTACCACCATTCATCTAATGTTTTCTGATTTATATCGAACTTTATTTTATCTAAGTCCCACCCCATCGCTCGATAAATTGGGTCGGCTTTTTTCACCAAAGCATTACCATAGTGATGATAATCTGGTGTAGTTGCTATCTCACCTAATCTTTGCAAGGTGGGTGCTGAAATGTATTTTGGTCTTTTCCATACATTTGTTATTGGGTTTTTATAAGTAGGTCTAGTTGGTATATCGGATACTCTGATATACAAATAAGAATCTTCTATAGGTTCTGAAAAATCCTGCTGATTATACCAAATCAATCCTTCTGTCCCTTGCGAGATAGAAGGTCTTTTTCCTTCTAAGGTTGTCAAAGAATCTTCATGCCCACACTTTACACAGTAATTAACTTGTGAATCTATTAGTTGTTTTACAGTAGATTCCTTATTGCATTTACTACATTTGAAGGTAAGTCTTTCGGGCCTATATCTGCTTCTGTTTGATAATTTTTTCAACTCAATGTCGCCTGAGATTACTTTGTTATACCATAGTTTGATAAAAGAAGTTACTTCCGCTTCTGTCTTTTTCTCAACCCACATTCTCAATACTGACATTTGTATAAACTTTTCAATCTCAGATATTGCTACTCTCTTTGCCACAAAGCCTGTCATAACAAACTCAGGTTCATCTAAATATTCTCCATCTTTCCAATTTATCAATCCTGCATTTCTGTTCTTAGTTGTTCCTACTCCAAGGGTTTGAAAGTATTTTTCATGTTCTAATTTAATAGGATGTTCTTCTAGTCCTAAGACATTAGGAAACTCTTGCCGCACATGGGTATTCAATAGTGCTAAAATTTCTTCTGTTTGTTCCATTGGCATTTGCACATAAATAGAATCTGTGTGTCCATATACTAATTTCATCATACCCACCCAAATACTTCTATCATAATAGCAGAAGCAATAACTATCTTTACAAAACTAAAGACCGTTCTTGCTAATGCAAGGCTCGCAAAATTATCTTGCGCCCACATTTCTATTTCTCCTCTTGTCATTCTTCTTCCTCATTAATAGCGTTGAGGCTTCCAATAAAAAGTTCCCCATCTAATCGCATTTCAATATATAATTGTCTAGGAAATTCTTCTGTCTTATTACGAATCTCAGTTTGTAATATTCTACCCTTTCCGATACAATTATTTCTATCAGAATAACGAGCAAAATTTATCCATTTTCTTACGCGCTGACCTGTTCCGCTAGTTTGTTTCCACACCATATTTATTCTTTCATCTTTTTTCATTTTCTTCTCTCCGTTCTTTTCTTTTCCATTCCAAGTAACACTTACCACAACGATGATAATTATTTGTTATCGCTCTAGTAAGTGCGCCGCATACACTACACTTTTTGGTGTATCGGGTTTTATCTCTTTGGTGTCCTGTCATAGTTCCATCACCTTAAATGCTGCACTTCTAATTGCTTTTCTCGCACCTGCTGTAATACTAGCAGCCATATCAATGTCAGCCCATGAAAAACCTTGGTAGCCAATGATACCATAAAAAGATGCCATCAATCTTTTAACTGCCATTTGGTTATTATACCATTTGTAATACTCATCATCTGTCTTGGCTTCCTTCATATTTTTCTTATACTCATTACGAAGTTCTTTTAATTCAAGGACAGCCTTCGGCAACATACCTAGTTTATCTGTTTTATAGTAGAGCATATTGACTTCATCCTCATCACTAAAATCTCTAGGAGTTAAAATATTTATACCAAATTCAGTTTCTTCAGAAGACTTGGTTTCCCAACTTATGTTGAGTGCTACAGTAATTGAAGGATACAGACCTGCGAAATCAAACGCAGCAACATTTTCATGTAATCCAAATGTTCCTTCAACAGAAGGGTCATAAATCATGGCCCCTTGATAATCTATCTTTGGCCCCTCTTTTCCTGTTGGGGCTTTCCAATCAGCGTTTCTCATAAAATATATGCTACCCATATTGCTTGCATAAAAACACGCATCGAATGGTGCTATTAGTAGTCGCTGTAAAGCAAGGATAGACTCCGATAGATAATTTTTCTCATCTATCTTTACAAGCAACTCAACATCTTTCTTAGCATAGTCCATATAAGTCTGCGATTCTTCTAACCATGCCTTAGCGAAAAACTCATTTTTATCTGGGAACTTTTCACTCACCATTTTCTTTTCACCTAGAACCATTTCTGCTACATAATCCAATGCCATAGAAGGGAGCGTTCCTCTTTGTGAGTCGTTCCATTGTCTTTCAAATGCCACATCTAAATTCAATAAAATTCTTCCTCTAACGGGTTGTTCTATTGGGGTATAATGTGATACTGCCTTTGATAACTTTAGTTCTCCTGCTCGGTTATCAAAATATATTCCCTTCACTTCGTTGTAAGGAGAAATTTTTCTAGGGTCTATTCCGTTTGCTAGAAGTCTTTCAATAAGTTTAGGTAAATCGAACTTAGACCCGAACCATGAAATCATCATATCGGGGTCGCGAGTATTCATCCATTGGATAAAATTCTCAAGCATCTCTTTTTCTGATTCATGTCGCCATGTTGTGTCAGAATAATCCCCTACTGCGGTAGGAGGAAACCAATGAAAGTTATTCATGGTTTTTGAATGGTTATCATAAACTACTAACGCAGTTATCATACCATCAAAATCTCCACCCTGTTGCCATTCCATATCCCAATACCACTTTCTTAAATCATATTCTGGTATTGACTCCAAGTTATCTACTACATATCTATAGTGAAAAGGAACATCTGCTTCATACGTTTGTTCCCATTCTTTTTTAAGTATTCTATTGTAAGAAGGCAAGGGAGGATACCAAGTAACCTTTTTTAATCTCTTACCTTCAAGGGAAACCCAATCTCCTCTTTCATAAGATAACTCAATACGAGTGTTTACTCCTCTTTCTCTAATACGAAGGTGTGCTTTTTCTTGGTCTACATCTTCAATATAAAAATATGGTTTGAAATCAACAAAAGAAATCTTCTCTTCTTTTCTTTCTCCCTCTTCTCTCCAACGAAGTGCTACTTCATTGGTCTTACTTAATGTTGTTATTATCATTATTTCACGCTCTAATATATGGTGCTACTACAAGTTTTCTATTTGAGCCTATTAGTAGTATAGGCTTATCGTCTTTAATGTAAAGAAACATAACCCCATCTTGACAAAATCTATCTATGGGTGCTGAAAACTCAACAGTAGCAGGTTCTCCTTCATGGGAAATCATAGGCAAATTATATTCAAAATGCTCAGTTGCATGAAAATTACCAGAAGAAACCATACAAGTTTCTCCGTTATAATCTAATTTGAATGTGGCTGTTCCAACAATGTTACAATGTTTGATAGCCTTTGCAAGTTCCTTTCCTTGCATACAGAGTTTGGCATCCAATAATGTTTTGCCAAATTGAGCCATACCTTCACTAGGTATCTTTAGCCCTTGAACCTTCATAATAGCATTTAGATTGTTATGTTCTATTGACATTTGCAATTGTGCAGATTGTGTCTCGTTCTTTAATGTTAATCGAGAATTACCAATTCTCATTGTCAAGTGTTCAGACTTAAACACCTTCATATATTTGTTTAGTTTTTCAATATCAAATATAAACATTTGTTCCTCTTTCACATCTTCAGCAGACGCTCTTATTGTTACACTAGCAGCAATCGTTTCGCTTGCGTTTGCTAGAGTAATAGTATTATTCTTCTTAACAAAGGCCACACCTAAGTTATTTATAGAATCTATCTTAGAAACGGTTGAGGACTTATACTTGCCTTTCAGCCAAATTGCCTCAACCGCGTCTTTAAATTCATTTAAATTCACGGATATTTCCATCATATGTTTCCCTCTCGCAGTTCTGGTATTCCATGCCAAACAGTATTAGGAGGCTTACCCTCTCTAACTGTCCAAATTGTTCCAACAAGATTCCCATTTGTTCTGCTTGCTAATAACTTGGCGACATACTTAATCTCGCCTTTAGACTCTTGAGCAGAGAAAGAAATCTCTTGCTCTAGTTTGCCACCCCAATCTTTCCAAACTGGGTCATACCCAACAACCGCGTTGTTGAGATAACGTTCCTTCTTGTGAGTAATATAGATTACATCGCAAGGCAAAGAATACACAGCCTCTAACATGAAGTTAAAGGTTTTGTTTCTTTCACCGTATTGCCACGGCATTAACTGCGTGACGACTAACGGATTAGGGTTAACTTTTAACAGAGCCGCATTATGAAACGTATCTACACCATCAAACACAAACACAGGTTTTTCATCAGGATTCTCCTGCATGAAAACTCTAGCCATGTTTATGAACATAAGTGAGTTCTTTTCAGACTTATTAATATCAATAATATTATCCTTATCTTTGACAATAGGACAGAATACCTTTATTCTTTCATCTGCACCATGATGCTCTCGCCAAATAGATTCAACTCCTCTATCCCAATCTAATACAAAGATTGGTCTATCAGGAAAATCTAAGGCTACTCCTGTTTTACCTCTCTTTGGGTCACCCCAAAGACCACAGCAAATTCTGCTCTTTTCGGTTCTCTTCTTCAAGAAAGCCTTAGCATATTGCTTATTCCATTCTTCTTGTTCCTTACCGAAATTGACCTTATCAATCTCATTCTTAATCTTATCAGCAGTTTCTAAATTTTCTTCAGTTACTGCGCTACCTTTTTTCTCAGTCGTCCAATCCATTTTCATACACCAATTCCAAATTTATATTTCCATTTCCCCATTCATTAATTATATCTCTTAAGTCATCTTCTTCTACTTGGATTCTAATTTCCTTAGCAGACGGTAGATGGAACTTAAGCCAATACATAAAAGTATCTTCATTCATTCTCCACGTTAGAAATTCTACAGTTGATAATTTAACTGCAAAACTAACACCGTGAATTACACCATTTTCTATTTTAAACATAGTTATTCCTCTTTTGTGGGCTTCGCACCCACCTGTCGGTCACTACCACCGATAGGATATATAACTCTAAAACCAGTCAAGGTCTTCTTCTTGAGCCTCAAATGGCTCAACGGCTACTCCACGGTTCTCGGTGCAAAGAATGCCGCTAACGTTAAGCGATACATCTCCCCAAGAGCCGTCATCATTCTTGCGTTGTGAGGTTCTACCCACAACAACCACGCTAGAACCGATACCGAAATCAATGCCCAAATGCTCAGGAACCCAACAAGTTGTTCCAGCCCAAGAACCGCCTTCATAATCGAAGTCAGCATTAATATCAGTTACAGTCATTCGGCGTGTTCCGAATGAATTAGGTGTCATGTTGATACTAGATACAGAACCATCAGTAATAACAAATCGCTCTGGGCTTCTCTTACCAGAAGATTGCATTTGCGTGTGGTATCTGTTTAGATTCAACAATGCACTATAGTTACCCGATGCGTGTTCCATTACATAGTTTTGCATATCAGTAATAGAAGGTTGCTTATCAGTATCTTCTTCATACTTAAGACCCTCTAGTGTTCCGCGCTTGAATCCATAGATTCTGTTTCCATAGTTTCTGTCCTTAATGCAAGGAACAGATACTAACTTAAACGTTTCAGGAGTAAACTCCTTACAAGCATCTCCCTTGTATGAAAAGAAGTATGTTCCTGTTTCTCCGGCTACTTCTCCAACAAAGACTCCTGCCATCATCCATTGTGCATGAGGCAAGGGCTTCCCATACATTGGGTTCTTGTCACCATTAGCCCAAGCATGGCGGTCATGTAGGGGAACAATCCAAGTATCCAAATCAACACCAAAATTGTTTTCTGGTAGTTCCTTTAGGATACCAATCTTTTCACCCTCTTCTGCATCCATTCGCTTTGCTTCAAAGCCATCTTGCACTTGCGTTACAATTGCGACCTTTCCTGCCTCATAGGTTGCCTGTGGTGCAGCATCATATTCACCCTTTACACGGTCATTTTGCCACTTACCCATATCTCTTGCTGCTTCAGCAGAGATAAAGAAACCATAGGCTTCCTTAATGAAGTCGTTTCCTCCTCCACCCGTAGCCGCAGGTGCTACGTCTTGCTCCTTAAGAGCGTTCATTCCACTAAACCATTGTCTAAACAGGCTTAGTCCTAACTTGCTTTCATCAGCAGTTATATTATTTTTATCACAAATATCCAGCCACTTTGCTTCTACTTCTGATACTTCCATTTCCAAGACTTCAGCAGCCTTGGCTATTTCCTTTTGTATATATTCATCCATTTTTTTCACTTCCAATATTTTCTGTTCTTCTTATATTCAATAACTCTTTTTCTATATTCTTCCCATGTCATTCAACAAACTCCGTTATTACTGTTTGTCTAATGCCTACCTTTAATCCAAATTCTGTCAAACTTGTCTGTCTCATCTTTCCTCATCCTCACTTATAAATTGCTTATTCTTCAATTTTTGTTTTTCGTAGTATATTTCTAGTAGTGCTTCTGCTGTAATTACAACACCTGCTAATACCCAGAACGTATCGCTACTTACTGTAATAAAACCCATAGCGTTTAATACGGGCAATACAATCAATAATAATCCTCCAACAAGGATTATTTCATATCTCAATAGAAGGTGTTTTATGTCTTCCATGTCAATCTTTCCATCATCATTTAAGTCTAATATGCTCTTAGCCATATTTATTTCCCCTTATGTATAAACCGTAGAAATTGTAGTGTTGCATAACCATAACATATTACGCCAACACATCCTACGGCCATTGCTTCAGAACTAGTCAATGATGTTGCCCCCCAAACAACGCTCTCCATAGAAAGAATAATAATACAACAACTACTACTCCATCCATTATATCATCTGACCTATCATCCATCCGGCTAATAACTTCGGTGTCATATTACTACTTCTCCACTCGGTTTCGCCTACAACTCTTAATAGTTTGAATTTAACTAATGGCCCCAAATCTTTACCTCTTCCTATAGTTATGCTATCATGTAAATGAATACAAATGGTTTTCATATCTACCGATAAGGCTAACAGTTCTGTCATTTTTGATAGTGCTAATTCGTATTTCTTATCAAGAATGAGGTTCAACAAATCATCGTAAGGTTCCATCATTCTAGTTATCTGTATTGTTAAGGGCGTATTGCTCGCAACCGAAGCCTGTAACTCCGTGATTGCTCTACGCAAGTCACCCCCGATGGCAGATATAAACGTTTCTAAATCACCTTCGCTAATGGTAGTTATGTTCTCTTTATCTATAATTCTTTGCAATACAATCTTTATGTCCTCATTACTTATCTTTACAAATAAATAGTTTGCACATCTTGATTGCAAAGGTGTAATGATTTTATGTCTATTATTACAAGTAATAACAAATCTAATATTATGACTATATCTTTCCATTATGCGCTTCAATGCGTTTTGAGCATCCGGTGTCATACCATCCATTTCATCTAACAAAACAATCTTATGGGGCACATCACCCACCTTCATCGCCGTGGCGATTTCTTTAATAGTGGTTCTAACCACTTCTAGTCTTCTATCATCAGAGGCATTTATCTCAAAGAAATTACCATCTTTGCTGCCATCTAATATATGATTTGCCAATGCTCCTGCTGCGGCAGTTTTACCTACACCTGCCACACCATAAAGCAATACATTTGGCATACCATTTTCCCAAGATAAAGCATCATCAACAAACTTATCTTGTCCTATTATCTCATCCAAATGATGAGGTCTATATTTTTCTGTCCATAACATATTAATCTACTCCAAAGAATACTGGATTATGAGCCTCAATTATTTCGGCTTCCATTCGTATTGTGTCTTGCAACTCTTCATCGCTTAAAACATCTTGTGCGTGTAAGTCAATAGCATATGTAATTGAAGCACTAGATTTCTCACATTGCTCAATATACTTTCTATTTGATTTTGATACCTCTTCCATCTCGTCAAGTAAGGCTTCTTGTTTTACAAGATTCTGTTCCATCCAATCTTTCCCCGCAAAATCTTCTGGTAAATATTTTACCAATTGTTCTAATTCTCTATACTGTCTTATAATATCTTGACGAATCAATTCTCTATTTTCATATGATTCTTTCATTTCTATTAACATTTCTTTAAGTTTTTCTACAACAAAGTTGTGTCTTTCATCTCTCATTCTTCTTCCTCCTTTTTCCATTTTGATTTGTCCCAAGGGTTTACCATAACAATGTAATCATTAACAAATACATTGATACAAGGAATACAAACCGAACCCCCATCTACGCTAACATATTCTCTTATTCCAAATATATATCTATTAGTGTGTTTACACACAACACAAGTTTCTACTTTATGTTGGGTTTTGTCTCCAGCAAACCATATAGTCATTCTTCTTCTTCTCCTATATATTCCCAAATCCCCGGAGTAATACACTCAAAATCTTTACTTCCTTTCAAAAGATTTCCCATCTGTTGAGCATTAGTCTGCGTTCTTAGATGTTGTGTTCCTCTTTGGTTCTTATATTTATTACAAAACTCGACTATCTCAGTTATATGAAATTGAGTCTTGGTTCTTAAGCCAAACTCTTTGGCTGCTTTCTTTCTATAATAATGTTTATTTTTTCCTGCCATTAAAAATCACCTAATGTGATTATCTTTTGAGTTAATACCTTCTTTCTCTTTGTAGGTTCAGGTAGTCTAAGCACTCTTCTTTCAACATTGTTTAGTTGTTTAGAAGCATAGCGTGCAAAGTCTTTGTCTTTAACCAGTTGTTCTAATAAATAAAACTGACTAGTTTTTAGTTTTAACTTTCTACATATTGGGCCTTTATGGTTTTTAGGTTTCTTACTAGGAAACTTTGCTTTACCTATTACCTCTCCGGTGTGGGCATAACCAAGTAATTCATAGAAGTAATCTTGCGACCATCTTCTCTTAACCTTTGCGTCAATATATGCCAACTTATGAGGGCTTATATTACTTGCAACCCAAGAAATAAACTGTTCATCAAAAGGCTTACTCCATTTTAATTCAGCAACTACCTTTTCTCTATCCTTTTCTCTTAAATAGAAATGGATGAGGGAAAAGATATTTTGGCTATCAATTCCGGGGTCATCTGAATTTGGGGCAATGCGACTTAACTCTTCTCGCATTACATTCTTTGTTGCTCTTTTTAACTTACACTTGTTAAAAAGTTTCTTAGGAACATCCTTTTGATTAAGGGATGTTATTACAACCTGTCCTCTATAATTATCTAACGTATCAATAATCAAATCAAGTTGAGGCTTGTAAGTAACATCCTTAATCAAGATGCCTCTATTAATGGGAATACTGTTATTTTCAGTAATATCATATTCATTTGCATATTTAATTATAGGGTCATTACTAAGAAACTCCATTGCCTTTTGGTCTTTAGGCGTTCCTTCTTTACCTACAATTATTATCGGTCTTTTTATTTCTATACCAATCATTCAATCTCTTCCATATTCATAATCTCTTTGTAAGATGTTCCACATTTAGGGCAATCAATATCTAAGAAGTAAACCCTTGTTCTAGGTTCTACACTTATTCCTGCCGTAAATGCTAGTTGGTCATAGTTACATTCTCTACATCCACGCCTAAGCGTGTCTTCTGAAAACATTACCAACTTAGTAACATCTTGTTTGTTAAACATTAGATTTCACCTTTAAGTTTAAGAATCTTTTCAAACCCTTCTAACGTTAAATGTTCTCCATTGTCTATCAATCTAATTATCTCTTTAAAATCAGACCACATATTTTTTGAATCTGGTAAATCATCTGGAACCAATTGACATAGTTTCCAAATATTTACTAAACCACCAACAGTTAATATTGGTCGCGGTCTGCTTTTATGTTCCTTTTCTTTAAACGTATACTTAATACCTCTTTTATTAAAGGTATCTCCTAAGGCAAGTAAAAAAGGTTCACTCCCCCTAAAGTTTATTCTGACTCTTACTCTATATCCAATAGATGTATCATCAGACCTTGACATATGCACTTCTGGTTTTGTCAAGGATAACAATATTCCTTCTAATTGTCCTTTACTAAACATTCTTTATTCCTCTTCTACTTTGTTTTGTTCATCTCGTAAGTATTCTTTGTAATCCTTAGCATACTCAACGTGTTGGGGCCAATGACCTAAACCTTCTGTTGGCCCTACTTCAAACCAATACCAATGACCTGCATTGATTGTTCTTGACTTACTATCAATTGCGTTCTGTTCCGCCTTATGAGCCAATTGAACTATAAGTTCTTCTAACCATTCAGCAACCCAATAAGGTAAATCGTGGGATACACCCATATCAACATTCTCCTTAATGACCTTCATGTAATCAAATCGAAGCATTCGTCTTCTTGAGAATGGTTTTGCCTTTGGAACGATTAAGTTTTTATTCTCGTCCAGATAGGGAACCATTTTTGCATCCATCTTTCGGAAACGACCCCGCTTCTCTTCACCAACCATCTTCAAAAATGCCACTCCACCCTCAATTTTTATACAATTATAGGGCAAATTGTCTATTAGCGTTATATCACCTTCTGCTATCATTTTAAGCCATCTCCTGTAGTCTTGTCAGCGTATCAGCATCAGAAGCATACTTGTCATGTCTGATGGCTACGCATCTTGGGAATCTCAGTCCGAGGTTTCCTTTAGCGTCCATTGATACCAAGTCGCTTCTTACTGTCAATACTACTCTAGGTAAGAAATGATAGGTATCTCCTTCAAAGTGGTCAACATTCTTTCTTAACTCAGTAGTTAAGAAGTCTAGGTCTAAATCAGAAAAGCCTGTTCCAACCTTACCAACAGATACATAGTCTGAACCATCCTTTACAGATATACCATATGTTCCAAACACACTACTTCTTTTTCCTTCACCATACTCAGCAGATGTAATGACTACATCTAGTTCGATTAGAGGAGGTTTATACTTTAACCATCCTTTGCTTCTCTTACCTGCTTGATAAGACATGGTAGCATCCTTAATCATAATACCTTCATAGCCCCAATCAATAGCGAGATTATACGCCGCCTTAATGTTTTCGGGTAAGGTAGTAGCGTGGTAGTCTTCAGGCACTTTATCTTCCAACAAAAGTCTTCTATCAGAAAACTTCTCTTCTAAGAATGTTTCACCATTATAAGATAGTATGTCGAATACTGCTAAATGAACAGGACATTCTTCTACTGCTTTTGCCTTGTCTTTCTTATGCACTCTCTTTGCCATCAACTTGTGTTCAGCAGGAGAACCATCTCTTTTGATAGGATATATTTCTGTGTCCAATATCATGTTTCCTTCAAACTCAGAAACTATATCCTTAACATCTGGGAATTGGTCTGTAACAATCTTACCCTTTCTATTAAATATAATAACGTTATTGCCATGCTTATGAATTTGATAGCGGTTACCATCATACTTAACGTCAATGATAAACTCTGCTGGTTTCTCTGCACCCTTTCGGGCCTTTGCTAACATAGGGGATACAAAGACCCCATGTTCTAAATTACATTCAGGGTCTTCTCCTAGTTCTAACGCTTGAGTAATATCTACTACGCTATTAAACATTCTAAACTTTTCAATCTCTCTAACGCCTTTATCAAAAACCTTTGCTAATAGTTTCAACGGTATCTTATTATTAACACCGTTGCGTGGCTTTCTCAATAAGTATCTTATAAACCACTTCTTTTCTCTAGCACTCATTGCACTAAATGCAGCATCAAAATTAGTATAAGTATTACTTTCTATTCTACTATAATCCATACGCAATAGTTGCAGTATAGATGATAGAGTTAGATTTGAATCTGTTTCATTACCCTCATCTACTTGAGCAATCGCTTCACCTATGTCTCCCCAAGTATACATTGCATCATCTAATTCATCATCAAAAATTCCTAGTGAAGAACATACCCACTTTTGGATTCTCTTAGAACCGATGTTAGCAATAGGATACTCCATTGCTAAAATTTCCATAAGGTGGTGTTTATTCTTTACACCGTGCATTGCCTGTGAAGCAATCGTTATCTTAATAGTAGGGTTTACAAATTCTATTGCTTCACATAGTCTAGCAAATTCTGCAAACTTCATGCTGCTTCCTCTGCAAATAGTTTAGCAATTTGTGCATGAGCATCCTTATCCTTTTCTTCTTTTAGTTTAAGGACGACACAAGGAAAGCAAACTGTAGCCTTGAAATTTAATCTCTTATTATCAATCGCAAGTAGTTGCTCTTTATCTTTATTACATATAAAACATTCTGTCATCTATAGTCCTCCTTTCTTTTTGGCATACAAAAAAGAAAGCGCGTCTTCTATACAAGCACCACAAACACTACCAAACTTGGTTGATTGTAATGCAATAGTATTGCCGTCTTTATTCTTACCATCATAGGTTCCACAGTTAAAACAAGGTTTCATGCTGTCACCTTCTTCACGAAAAAGAACTTAACTCTCTTTCCACAATGTTTACATCCACCTTTATCATCTGTCATGTGTTTATATTCCCATTCGGTTCTCCAACACATACACCAATTTAAAGCACTCATTAATATCTACCTCCCGGCAGTATTCTATTCATTTTAACCACCGCACTATTAACGTGGTTACCGTCCAATTTCTTTCTAGCATCGGTTACATATTCTTCTTCTACATAAGATAGAAGTTTTTCAACGTAATCTTCTATTGCTAGTTTCATTTCATCATATGCGTTTGGATTCACATATACATTGGTGAATCTATTCTTCACCGTTGTCTTCACTTGATTCTTGCTTGTTATCATTTTCATCACCTATTGCTTTTTTAATTGCCTTGAGTAAAGTCTTGCCTTCTTGCATATTTACTCTAAGTCCTTTACGAGTTGGTTCACCATTCTTATACCAACGCATATCTATTATATCTATATTCCAAAAGTTCGCCGTTCTAATGACTAACTCATCAGCAGCGTTTCTTGGTATTCTTGCTATTATTCTTTCATCTTTCATGTTCTAACCCCTTTCTAAAATTGGATAAGTCCTTTGAATTAAACAAGTATCTAGGGGCGGCAAATTCGTCTAACCGATTGGCTACCCAAACTGCCCCCCCTAAACTGCTGATTTGCACGATTTCGTATTGACCCAACTCACTATCAATTACTTCTAAAGTAGATACCTCAGGAACTAACCCAAATAATCTAGTTAATTCAGATGAAACCGCACTTAAATTATCAGCAACATATTGTATAATATGCACTCTTTGAATTGGTATTTTGGCATCAACAGTTACTTCCATCTTACCCTTCCAATTACAACCTAAGCAACCTCCTCCTCTCTTGCCTTCTTCTTTACTGCAAATAGGACAAGGTACTTCTGCTGGCATTGGAGCAGGAAACTTAACTGTGATTGCCTTCTTCATTTTGCTCACTCTGTTCCTGTCCACTCACGATATACAACCATGTAATCCACAGTTATATCGTATGGGAACTTAGGGAAGAACAATGTGTTATTACCCATAAGTGGGGCATAACCGCCATCCCAAAGCACACTTTCTTGTTGTAGATACCCACCTAGAGTAAAGGACTTGTTGTTGAAGGTAATAGCATTATCTTCTGTCACAAAACTCATGTGAGTTGCATTCAGCGTAAAGGAATCAACCTGTAGCCAAGTGCTTTCATTTCCTAGTGAAATCACAGGAATCGTTGAATTGTTATCTTCAACTATATATGTGTAGGTTCCGTTCAAATACACCCAATCAGGTGCATTATCTCCTTCAACTACACTTGGCGGGTCAGGAATTGCTTCCGCACAACCTGCCAACATTCCTGTCATAAACAGGAGGCCCATTACATATGCCTTATTCATTATTTTCACTTCCGTTTTTAGCGTTTGACATAACATCTCTCTGAATTATATCAAACACATGGGTGTGCCCATGCTTTGTTATTGTAACGTGTGCAAATACTCTGCCATCACGCTTTAGACGTAGTATCGTTTCATCTCCACAATCTACATCTCTTACACTTACCGATGTTTCTGTTTCTTTTCCAAACATTTTTTCACCTCAATCAAAGAACCAAAAGAATACTGTTATGATTACAAACCATATTAGCATCTCTTGAATCATTCTTCTTCGTCACCCCAAAGTGTATTCATTACTTGGTTGACTGTGTTCCATCTGTTTTCTCTTTCACTATGGGTATACAAATGGTCTTTCCCATCGTTTAATACTCTAAACTTTAATTCTGCTTTTTGATGCTTACCCAAAACAGTAGCAGACTCTAACAGAGAGTGCCATATCTTTACGGTATTCTTATCGGTTCCGCTAAAATATGCTTGCCCGAATGGATGAGTATGAATCCATTCTTTCAAAGGTATTACCATGCCTTTAGGGAAATGTCCATCAAAGGATACAAAACCCGGTGTGCCTACACTCATAAAGAGCATATCATGTCTATCAATAACTACCTGCACTTCTCTAGGTATATCGAAGGCATATGTTGACATAGCCCAAATAGCATCATGGAAATCTTGAGTGCTTCCGTTCCGATAAGCCCATTGAATCTGCTCTTTCCAATCTTCTATCTTAACTTCAAAACCAACCATGTTTAACACCATTTAAATCCCTCTCAACTTTTGCAACTTTCTTTCAATCTTTGCAATCTTACGTTGTTCTTTGGTTTGCCGTCTGTGGACTAGCCATCTCAGCAATTTCTCCAACAGCCCCCCGCCGTTATCAACCTTTGCCACAAGTTGTTCACTTACAGTAGGTTCAATAACAACAGAATGTGTAGAAGTATCCATTCCTAACAACTTATCATAATAATCTGGTTGCTTCTTAATCTTACTTAATCTAGTACGACAAGAATGTAGTGTTCTACCTAGATGTTTTGCAATCTTCTTTCTGTTTTCATCATTTGCGTCCCAATTCATTATTAGGTACTTATCTCCGGGATAGTTCCAAGCCTTTCTAGCGTTCTTAGTATTAAACTTACGTCTATCAACCTTTCCTCGCATCGACTTCTTCTTTGGCTTCTCTTCAATTGCCTTAGTAAGTTGAGCAACTGTCTTCTCCATGTCAGGAGTTACCTTGACTTTCTTTATTGCCTCAACCTTAGTCATCTTCCCTAGCATATACTCTATGCTTTTAGAACTACGCGTTCTACTCTTATATCTTTCATTAAAGAAATGCACTACTAGAGCATGAGGTAATTTCTTACCATCATCCATCTTTGTTGTGTGCAATTCCCAAAGGAATTTCTTTTCCTCTTCATTCCAAACTCTTCTTTTGTGTTTCATATATTTATCACCATTTTATCTTTTACTTCTTCACCATTGAACCATCTTTGAATCCATTGTGCAGCCATACCTGCTACTGCAACGTGGGTAAAATGCACGCTCTCTGGTGTAATCTCATCTTGCTCTCCTTGACAGGAGAAAGAACCTTCCGGCCCTTGTAAGAACATATCGCTAAATTTGGGGTCAGTTAAGTAACTAATCAATGCCCCATTTCTACCTTGCGCTCTTAAATCTAACCATTTAACTTTAGCATCGTCTTGAAATCCTTGACGGTATACAAGTCGTCTAATGTCTAAGTTGTCTGCACAACAAACAATTAAATCCATTTTATCTTTTCTAAGACAAACATCTGTTCTTATAGGATAGTCACTTCTAACATGACCATTCATATGTAGAGAATTAACTTTCTTTTCTCCTACAGTTATCTTATGAAAGTTTTGATACAATAGGTTCTTTTCTTCTACAATATCTGGGTCTGCCAAAAACATAGAATAAACACCTACTCTCTTTAGTAGTGGGGCAAGATAACTACCTATTCCCCCTACCCCTATTATCATTATATTTCTTTTATCTTTATTCATATCTTATTCCTTCTATAAATTCTTCTAACGTTAAGTTTAGAATACTTCTACTTGTAACGTTAAACAAGTGTTGTGTTGTGTCCCATCTTTTCTTAATAGAACTTGCCGATACAAAGAACACTTCTGCTATTTCATTAACACTTAAGTTTATTCTAAGTAACACACTAGTGGCTAACCATACCATCATGGCATAGTTTGTCATAGTCTGACCATATCCTTGAAACGACAATACCCCATCCATATAATGAATAACCTTTTTTACATCGTTAATCATATTATCTCTAAAATCATCAGGAACTGCTTCGCTCACCACAAACATATTACTTACTATTTTCGCAATGTGTCCTTCCGGGTTATTTGTTCTCCACCAAGGCGTATCAACATAATGCTTAATTACACCTAATGCCTTTTTAAATGTCCGTTTATCTCGTTCTCCTCTAATATCCTTTCGGATATTGTTAGGGACTAAGTGGCATTTAAAGACGTAATGAAGAATTGCCTTGGCTATCATTCTTTCGGAGTAAGGCATCCCTCTTTCTATCACTTCGCGGATTAGTGCAATAATGTCGTCTTCTACTTCATAACCAAACTCATAGTATGAAGAAATCATATTTACTTCTGTCTGCAATGTGTTTATACCACTTCTCACATGAGTGACATTAGGCTTGTAAGTTATTGGTAATACTTCTTCATGTATTCTGTTTACCAACACGGTTCTGCATTCCCCACATACAAACTCATCAAGTCTGTCGTCAAAATCTATTAAATTACTAGAACAATTCAAACAGTTCACATTTGATTCCCCAATCTATCTCTAATATCAGAACCCGTTAAGTTTTCAAAGTCAAATCGGGATTCCATTTCTCCATTCAATACTGCTGTAGGCACATATCTTTGGATAGTATTTACTAACTGTATAGTCACATTATCATTTAGTAGTGCTAATGCTCTAGCAGCATATTGGTCACCTAGACTAGTGTTAGTATGAATGTTATCAATACAGATTGGGCCTCTTAACAAACCTGCATCAAAGTTATTAACTTCAGTTATACCATGTCTTCGTTCAGGCTCAGTTAGTAGAGTATCCTTATGAACAAAGAGGAACGTCTTTACCTTTTGAATCTGCGTCTTATATGCAGAATCTATGATAATCCAATCAGCCATCTTACCTCTTACTAACATAGCAGTAATCCATTTCTTTTGATTGTTTTGATACTTAACAATTTTAATTTTTTCTGGATACTTATCCACTAAATCTTGCATAAGTTGTTTTGCTCTTTCCTCAATCAAATCTGATGTTCTGTTTTGAGTTAGAAACTCATACATTAAATGCTCTTGTGACTCAGTAGGTTTCTCACCTATTAAAGTAGTCCATAGTCCTTTAGGACTTAGCATCCATTTAGTAGAACGCTGGTGTCCATGATAATGAAAGTTAATAAACACATCTAGGTCTTTAACTTCAATGGGGGCCCAAATACCATCAGAGATTTCTAACGCTGCGGTTGTTGGCCCAATCATTTCTGTGTTTAATCTAACCTCTACTCTTTCACGTTGTCCCTTTTTATTGAGAGGGTCGTTAATAAAGAAGTAAGGGGTTCTATTTTCCAAAACATACTTGATGTTTTCGGGTAACACAATCATGTTAAACATATACTCCATTAGTTTCAATGAATCTTCTTCAAAACAAGAACGGTAAATTGTTCTAGCAACATTGAGTAAACAGTTCTTCTTAGTCACTCTGTTATTCATTAGATAGTAATAGGGGTTCTTCTTCTCTATGTTTATTATCATAGGCCCGCCGGTTGATTCGGTAACTGTGTTAGGGAATACAATAGCCACCTTAAAATTCTCAGGCATTTCTGAAGTCCCATAACGTCCTCCTCGGCTAGTTTGCAATCTAAGTGTAGACTCAAGAGTGTTTGCAATCCCTAGCATTACAGGGTCACCTTTCTTGTTTGAACGAGTCAAATGACACATGATTTCTTTTCGGTAAGACGGGCCTTCTACTCTTGTGCGGTAAAGAGGATAACTAGTATAAATATCAACATCTGTTATCTGCGTGTTATCACGATTATCATCTGCCGTATTTATTATGAACGTGCAATTATATGTATATTGATATTTATCTAACATTTTACTCTTCCTCTCTTTGCTTTAATTCGTGCGGCCAAAAATACTTGGATACGGTTTTACCATAACGTCCCATTTCAATTACTTGAACCTTTCTTCTTTTACGATAGTGCGATGGTAATTTCTTCTGCGGTGGCTTATGTTTCTTATTACTAAAGAAACCATTGTCTAATAACTTAGACAAATACTTTACGTCACACCCTTGGCTAAAGGTGTAAACGATGACAGAAGCCTTTGGCAGTTTCTTGAATTGTCTCCAAGAATATACTGTGTCACCAATCTTAGGTCTTTCTAATGTAGATGGGATACATCCCTTAAACCCATCGTTCTTCTTACGAAATCTCTTATTGTCCTCAAGATACTTTTTATAGCCACTTATTATCTGAGTTTTATTTAATTTACCATATAATTCTAATACTGCATTATCATCCATTTTATCACTTAAATTTTATATCCATTTTCTTTGGGTTCTTCTCATACTTCAACTCTTTTACCTTAGTTGAAGTAACTGTTATTAACTCTAATTCTAGTCTTCTCTTTTGCTTGTTAAACTTAAACTTCCAGAAAAGATGGCCCCCATGATATGGGGTAAAGTAAGCCTTGTTTTGCTTACTAACGTTCTTCAACGCTACACAGTCTTTTAACAGTTCTTCTTCTTCTAAGTCGGGCAATTGAATATCCCATCTATCTAAGAAATGGCTTCGCATTACTACCCAGAAGAAATGAAACCCGTCCTTCTCCATTACCTTATGCTCTTGAGCAGAGAAGGGGTTCCAATATTTACCGCAACTTTGGCATTGCAGTTTGGCATTCATCATTAATTCAAAATTATTATTTCCACATTTACAAATCATCATTTTTATTCACTTCTATATACATTCCAATATCGTAGTATAATTTGATTAACTTATTATACTCTCTATCACTACCTACTATACCCGATACTATAAAAAGTCTCCGCGCATAGTTCATGAAACTTTTAATCGTTTCTAGTTCAACAATTGTGTCCTCATAATATCTAGTTAGAGCCTTTAGTGCTGACTCTTTGCTATTATACATATATTCGTCACGATAGTGTCCAACATATGTCGAAGTTGGTATTTCTATTTCTTTTTCTGCTTGTTCTAGCATTAGAGGCCAAATTGTCTTAAGGATTTTTAAATTTCTTACGGTGTGATAACTATATGTCACAGCCGCCACCACCGCAAGCGGGGTCACTAAAATCGGTGCTATCTTCAAACTCCACAATGTTAGTCAAATCAATTTCTCTCAATGGAACTAACATCTTCAAGTAAGTTTCTTTATCGCACGCTTCAAATGGTGCTTGGGTATAAACTGCCATCTCTGGATAACAAGACAATCCATTATAATAATGTCTGTTTAACCACATCCATTCGCCAACTTCATCCCATTGACCGTCATTAATATATACAGTCGCTGAGATATTGTGAGTGTTTTGACCATCACTATGTCCGGGGTTAACCCATCTAATAGTCATGTTCTTCACTCTTTCAAGGAAACCAAAAGCGTCTTCTTTTTGTCCTGTTAAGGCTCCCTCTGGTGCTTTTTGAGGTATCTCAATTATTGCACCGCTTGTGTTACCGATTTCATCTACTACTAACTCTGGATGGTTCTCATACAGATACTTGTAGATTGCTTCGTCTTTACCGATTCTAATTCTTCTAATATAGTAATCAGCGTGCCAAGCGTGAATACCGCTTGACGTTCCTAATATCATCGAAGATGTTCCCGATGGTTTAACACAAGTAATTCTTGAAGCAGGGTTAATATCTAATAGCCCTGCCCACTTCTTGTTTACTTCTTTAGCATGAAGTGCCGCACCTGTTACATCTAATATGTCTGTCTTCTGTGAAGCAATTCCTGTCATTGATACACCTAGAAGGGCATCTCTTTCAGTTGTTGTCTTCCATATATCACGCAGATAATAGAAGTCAGTATATGTTGCTTGCAATGTTCCAAGTATAGTTGCGGCTTCTACTCTTTCATACAAATCCTTATCATCCTCTATTGTAGAGGCATTTACTTCTGTTAAGTTACAGAACTGATAAGGACGCAATGCTATTTCACAACAAGGATTAGTTCCCCAATCCTTATCATGCGTGAAATAGATTCCGGGTTCTCCTGAACCGGATTCCTCAATATTCTTCCACAAGGAATTAAAGTAATCTTTAGTTACCTTGCTTCTTAGAATAACGGCAGAATTGTTTGCTCTCATTCTTTGAGAGTTACCATCCCACCAATGCCCAGACTTGCACGTTTTCATCTCTTCATCGTTTGCACTAAATAAAGAGATTAATGCTGCTCGTCTATTTCCACCCGCAGTTACTGCGTTTGCCATATGACAAATTATATCATGGCATTGTAGTGGAGATAGATAAGAACCATCTTCCATCTGTGTAAGCATATTCTCTATAATAACTAGACATTCTCTCAAAGGTTCGGGGCCGGGTGCTTTACCGCCTCTAGTCTTCAAAGGAGTTCCTTTGGGTCTAATATCATCATAGATAAATCTAGGCTTTTGTGTCAGTTCGCCTGTATAGGAACGAAATAGTTCCTTAATAGCGTCTGCCCATCCAACAATAGAATCCTGTATTACAATCTTTCTACTTCTTGCTGGATTTGGTTTACGAATCTCCGGTAGTTTGACAACGTGGTGTCGTTGCACCGAATATCCTACGCCTGTTCCATTCAATAATAAAAAGAATATTTCATGGAAACAAGCCATGTCATCAATAGGCAAATATGCACAATTATAAATGCTATTTGGAGCAATTTCAATTGGCTTACCTGCATATTGGAATGAGCGCATTGAAGGTAGAATCTTCTTTGTCATTACAAAGTTATCATATATGTTATTAATACCCTCATATACTTCTGGGCCTAAATGCCCAAAATTCTTTAAATGCATATCACGGTTTCTATTTACCGTTTCTTCCCATGTTTCCTTCTTTTGCTCATCGTGTTTATATTTCGCATACTTTAAGTAATGCGTAACGTTACTCATTATCTGTCCTGCTGTTTCTTCTGTCATTAGCACTTCACCTGTGTTCTATAAGGCATTTCTGCCAAGTTTGAGAATGCGAAAACCCATTCTCCGTTCAGCCCTTTAATGAGCCATTCTTTCACAATTTTTATGTCCCATTCTGGAAATGTTTCATATGCTCCATCCCCATATTCTTCATATAATTGTGAAAAGTCATTATACTCTTTACCTTTGTAAGTAATCAACATCTCCCCATCACATACTATTACTGCTTTCTTACTAAAGCCTAATACATATCCAACAGGATAGAAGTCTGCTCTTACAACTGCAAGATTGTTATATGTCTTATATTCCTTCAAAGACCATCCAAATATTTCCATTATCTTTGGAAAATGTGAATCAGTTACAAAATTAAAATTATCATTTTCAATCAAGTTCTTAACCTCCATTAAGGGCGAAGAAAACCGAGCGCGAAGGGGCTGCGCTCAGTAATCTTCTAAAATTTTAGGCGTATTGAAGGGGCTTAGAAGCCGCCAACAATAGCCTGTGTTAAGGAAACATCCTCAACACTATCCCAATTAACTTCCGAAATCATCTCTCTCGATGTGATTTCCCCATCAATAAAAACCCAATGGGTAGGGTGGTCGTTAATTTGGTCTATTACCTCAGAAGCAGTAACTTCTAAGGTGGTATGTCCAGTATCGTTCATTATAGTCAATATCATATTTATCGCCTCATTTATTGTCCCATGTCGGTAGGTTTCCCTACCCGACAGGGCTTATCAACCTTGCTGTTGGCGAGATTCTAAAATTCTCGCGGTAAGCAGATTGATGGTTTCTTCATATTTGCTAACTAATAGATTCAGGTTCTGATTTGCTACTAGAAGTTGCTGATAAGCACCGCTTACCTTTTGCAACTGGTCAGTAGTTTCCTCTAACTCCTTCTCTAAGTCAGCCTTAGTTATCTTTTTGTCACTCATGTGTTCCATCTCTCTTGTTTTATTCTATTTATTTGTTCGCTTGCATCGGACTTGCTAATGTCGTCAATATCCCCTTCAAATCCTAAACGAATCAAATAGTCCTTCTGTTTTTGAGTTGCAGGTACTGCTTCTCTTGTGTCTGAATCTAGGATTTCCCACAGTTTAGTTAATTGCTTATCTGTTAGTGGGTTCCCCTTTATCATCCGGTGTTTAATATCATTTAAGAATCTTTCTTCCCAATTGTCTTTTCCTTGTTCAGGAACGAAAGGTTCTAGTCCATAATATTCGCACATCTCTAAAAATTTAGGCTGATGTGTCATGTCTTCTACTGTAGCGACCACTCTTTCACGGCGTTCTTTTGCCGCCACAAGTCGGTTCTCTTGGATTTCATCATGTTTTTTAATTTCTGCCATTCTCGCTATCACAAAATCATCTTCTTTTTTGATAATTGCGTTTGCTTTTTCAAGCGTGAAATAAAACATCATTAAATCATTATACAGTTTCTTGTTAGGCCAACCCTTTGTGTTGATTTGAGCCTTTTTATTGTCGGGGTGATTCCACCGCCATACTATTGATGCCATTTGATAACGTGGCGTTCCAAACGTTCCTTCACTTCTCTTACGCACTAGAGTTTTATCTCTATACATTCTCAAAGTAGAGTCATAGTATTTCTTACCACTCTTTCTAACATTAACTCTAAGGTCAATGTCTTTTACTGCATCAAACATTTCAGTAAACTGTTCACCATGCATCTTCCACCAAGCGTTCTTTTTCAATGTAGTAACTCTTACTTGAATCCACTCTTCAATCATTTCATCAGTAATATAGTCATCTTCTAATCCTGTTTCTTCACGAATTGCTCGTAGAATTAGATACGAATTAATGTGGTCTGAACCAACACATTCTCTAACATCAGTCTCAGTATTATGGATTTCAAAGTGATATACAATGTCATGTCCACATAGGCATTTGTCTGGGTGAACTGCAACATAATCTGGTAACTGTTCATAATTACCAATTTCATTCCACCATACATTTCCGGTGGCAATCCACTCATGTTTTGCATCATCATAGTTGTCTGCGTTACTTAGCGCAACCATGCGTTCTTTCAGTCTTCTATCCCATCTACCGTTCTTTAAACTTCTTCTTGGTTTAATATCCATATTCATTCATCCTTATTTACCCATACATAGGTTCTATCATTTACTTTTGATAATATTGTGTTTTTCTTATGTCTTGCATTGTGTGCCATCTTCAGACATATACCATGTCCTTCTAATGAAGAATCCTTGGCGTAATATACTTTCTCACGAAAATATATGGGGTTATATTTATCACACCATTCTCCGCCAACGGTTTCATCTAATCCACAAATTCTACATACTCTTAATTTACTCATAATCCTGCCTCCAGTTGTTTTACTCTAACTCTTAGTTTCATTAATTCAGATACCATTGCATGGTATTCTTCTAGTGGCATAGAAACTACACGTTCACCGTCTAGTATAAAACTAACTTTGCCACTACTCATCTTCTTTCACCACCGGAGTTGCTTCTCTTTTATCCAAGTCAATTTCAGTAGGCCAATCTTCTAATAGACCTGCTGCCATCATCTTGTAAATATCGCCCAATCCAACTGCTAGAACAGTATGTTCACCATTCTTTACTTCTGTCAATGTGGGAGAAGTTGAAATACGCATGGTATTAAACAACAACTCATTTCCACCGGGATAAATAAAATCCCAATGCTTTCCATTTTCTTGACAGTAATTAAACAGTTGGCGACAAGGCGCACAACTCTCAGTAGAGAAAACTACAAACTTTCTCTTCATTCAATCACTCCTTTTGTTTTCTTTCTACAATGGGCGCAAGGATGCTGCTTGTGAATTGAACCTTGCGGTATTCCAAATCCACAAGTAGTGCAATAATGTTTAGCCATTACGCTTCCACCCACGATAGAAAGTCTTTTGTTGAACCAGCCAATATTGTAAATATTGACCCTCCATTGATGTGAACGTCAACCAATCGCTGGTTCTGGTCATTCACATACACAGTATATGCACATATGCATTCTTTATTAAATGTTGTCATTCCGTTTCTTGTCTTAAATTTTGTCATTCTTCTTCCTCCTTTTGAAAGTTATAGATACTTGTTTCTTGTGCCAATTGGCGAATAGTATAATCCATTGCTGATGCTGACCCAGATTCTTGAGCAACATAAAGCAATTTGATAATAAATTCTCTAACATTAATATCCTCTTCAGTAACATTAGGGCCATATAATCCCCAAGATTCTTCTGATAAAAGACCTGCAAGTGGATTACACATACATCTATTTCCGGGCTTATCGTGACTTCCTGCTTCACTAGAATACAAGTTATCTATATATTGTTTTAATTGTTCTTCCATTTTTATTCCTCTTCTATTTGTTTTTCTATACAGGACTTACACCATCTTTGGCCTTTTGCGACCCATTCATCACAGGTTTCGCATCTGACTTGGATGATGCCGGTCATGCTTATGCCCCCATGTCATTATCCATCTTTTCATACATTCTCTGTTCTGAAAGATGGGAGTGTAGTAAATCATCTATCTTACTATACAATGCTTCTGCACAACCACCAATAGTCTTACGATACAAACTCAACCATATTGCATGGTTTCTATTTATAACAACCTTTGGCATATCGTTCTCATCCATTGTAATAATAATTGGAGGCATTTCCTCATCGTTTACTAACTTAAATTCTATTTCTCTTTGTGGCTTTTCAGTAGGTTCCATTCTCACATTACCACTCCATTACATCTTGCTTGTAGTAAATATAAACAGCAGGCACAATACATAGGGCTACCATGTAAATTGCTATTACTGTGCTAAAATCACTCCAAGCGTATTCAATATCGTTTATCCAATCTGTTCTTATTTCTATCATTTAATCATCTCCGTGTGTTGATTCACTACCTGCTAGTAGAAAATCTATTAGTCTAGGCTTTTTGCCATATCTTTTTAGAGCCTTGTCTATTGACATTAGACTGACTCCATACTCTTCTTAGATTCTTCATCATGTGAATCTAACATCTTATCTAAGTTCTCTTGTGAGTTAAATCTCTTCTTTTCCTCAGTAATTTCTCTATCAAGATTCTTGAGTCTCATCTCAGCAGAATCAACAACTTGTCCTTCTGTGAGTAAAGCCCACTTTGGCAACTTAAGCCAGTCTACCTTGAGAATACAATCTCTTGATATACTGGTCATCTTACCATCACTATCTTCGATGTTAACAAACGTAGAAGCAAATGGCATATTAACATAAACCATCTCTCCTTCTACAGTCTTAACACTTGTGCTTTCTTCTGTCTCTCTATATTTATCCATCGAGTAATGCACTCGACACACCGTCTTATTAGTCTTCTTCCAACTACTCATATCATTTCTCTCCTGTTTTGTTTTGGCTATAAGGATTGCGCTTGAGGGACTTAAACCATCCCTTAATTACACAATCACATTCTTCTGGAACAAATTCCGCCAATCGAATCTGTTTCATAATTACTCCGTTAACACATTTTATACACTTCATTATTCCACCACTCCGGTATCTCTGTCTTCCAATCTGCAATATGGTTCTTGCCATTTACATAATATGTTCTATATGCCTTAACTACATCATTATTTTGATATGGTTCGGGCATTGCTTGAACAAAGGGTGTTAAACCTTTGTCAGGTAAATAGTCAATTAATTCATTTACTTCTGAAGCATACTGACTAAATACAATCTCGCACTTGTGAGTCTTACCATATCGTAAGGTATATTCTTCACATAATGCCTTGAAATGTTCTACTAACCAAGCCATGTTTTGACTTGATTCTCTTGCCCATATAGTGCAAGGATGATACATAAAAGCACTACGATACGGGGCATCAAAACCTCGTAATCGTAGGCAAGTTGAAATCATTTGCATACTTTCTAATGGCATCTTAACTATGTGTTTATCTACCATCATCTTTGCACTCATCTTTGGGTCTTTATCTAATATAAATATATTCATAATAATCACTTTTAATTTTGGTTGCGGGAGGGGGATTTGAACCCCCGAAGCACTACGCACCGAATCTTAAGTCCGGCCCCTTTGACCATACTTGGGAATCCCGCATTTTACGGAGTTTAAATACTCCTAGAGTTTGAAACTAACGGAGTAAGGAAGAACAGGTTAATCGCAATAACCATGATGTTATCTAGCAGAGTTTGTTCTTTTTATTTATCAAACCTTATTCCGAAAAGGAATCTAAAAAGGGTCGTGGAAAAAAGAAGTAACGAACAACTACACCGAATCAATGAAACGTCCCAGCATGGACTTTTGTTCTTCTTTTATTACTTGTAGTAAAACCACTAAAACAACTCGCGAGAATTGAGTTCCTTTATTTATTTGTTTGTGCGGTATAATCCGCTTACAGTCTTGAAACTGTTTTGCCCCTAGTCTCGGCAGGTTTTATTAAGTGGCTTGCTTCAGTCCAGTAAATCTTCAAGTTCAAAATACTCTCTCTTAGAATACTGTTTCAATCAACGGGGCATATACCATTCTTAATATTCTCATGCCTTGGAATTTGTTGTGTAGGGAAACCATTAGTAAACGAACTATACTATGCTTTTATGGAGGTAAAAACTTCATGGTTATTACTTTGCAAACCTACTAAATATCTTCTGACCTATTGGTTCAGAGGTAGTTTTATTCTCGTAAATGGATTAGTAATAGAATTAAATATCCTATTAAATCCTTAATAACGTCTTCATCAGACTCTAGTGATGCGTTACCTTGCATGAGTCTATTTAACTTATCGTCTATTCTGACTTTAAGTTGTTCTGATTTATCCGCCTTTGAGAAAATTCGTATTGGATTTAGCGCACTATCTCCATACTGCGTATTCTTGGTTAGCAAAAATTCCTTGATTTCTTCAATCATGGATACGATTGCTGTCCCAGATTCGCCCCACTTTTTTGAATCCTGTGCCATCTTCTGTAAATTCTCTGTGGTTTTACCCCAAGGATTCTTCCATCCTTTAGGGTATTTCCCATAAGGAACCTTTTCTTCCCACGGGTAATGTTTGTCATCCAAAGGTCTTCCTCCAATAGTAGCCTTTGTTTTCTTTGGTGGATTCTTGCCATCTTTATGACGGCTCTCCAATTCACCACTTCGTTGTAACGAATAAATCTTATTAGTTACTGAACCTGTGGTTCTATTAGGAAACTCTTTATGAATATCCTTTATCTTGGTTCCTTTATTCCATAACCGAACCAACTTCTTAATGTCTGCTTTTGTCCAACTTGTTCTCATTTTGTCACCTGTTAAAACTTTGCTCTCGTCATCTTTCTCCCATCTTTCCACCTTCGATAGAAACATAATATCATCACAAATTCCCGTAAAGATAATACTATATGCCCACTTCTAGCATCTTTCTATTTTTATCGTTTTTCCACCCCCCTACCCCGAAAGGAGGAGGAGGAGGAGGAGTAGTAAGAGAGTATAATAATAATAATAATAATATAATAATATATAATATATTAACTTATTACTTATATCCTAACACATCATGTCCACTTCATTATTCTACCCCCACTAGAATAATAGAAACATGACATATCATGCCTACTTTTGGGGGGATGAGTTGTAGAAATTGACTCCCTTATCATATCATATAGGATATGGCATATGGATATGTATATACATAATGGATATATTATACATATAAGCCTCATTGTCCACTATTAATTTCCCCACTCTTTAACGGCAGTAACTTTTTACACCATAAATCTGAGTCCTTTCATATACTGGAATTATCAGATTAGGTTCTTTCTGCGTTAATAGAACGCTAATGCCGAAAGCAATCATACCCTTTCGTGAGAACATATAAACGGTGCGGAACCCCTCGCGGCCCCCCTCCGTTAAGAAGCCAAACACTACCATATGGTTTTATCTGGGCTTTGCTTCCAGCAAAAACCTGAAAGAAGTGGAGAGGGAAATAAGGCCTTTAAGCCCTATTCCCCCCTCCGGTAGTTGCACCCCGAAACTTAGGTTAACGAAGGAAGAATTACTCATCCTCCGTGGTTATGTCGTCATAAGCCGCACAAGCAGCAAGACCGGATAGCGAACCATCCCACTCTCCATCCTTGAAGAGTTGTGTTGCAGCCTTACGAGCCTTTGAAGCAAGTTCGTTTGCATACTCGTCAGCATCGGAGTAAACAGGGGAACCCTTGCTCTTTCCGTGCTTTCGTAGAAGGGGCTGAGAATACTGCGAAGTAGAGTTAAAGAACTCTCTTGCTGCCTCTCGGATGTTATCAGTTGCTGAATCCACTACTGCGCGTGCTGCGGCAGGTAGAATGCCCTGATTGCCTCTCTTCCAAGGATAACCCGCGTAGGGCTTTAGCATATCCTTAATGCTGTTGGTCAACGAATCACGCGTTGAAGCGTTATTGTCACCAGTCGTTATTAGCATCTGTGCTAGAGTAACAACGTCTTCTGGAATGTCTCCAACTTCCGCGTTACCTTCAAGCATAGTGCTTACTTTTATCTTTACTGAATCCCACTCAATATCTTCCATCTTTTATCACCTATGTGTATTTTCTTTCGCGCCCAAGTTTCGGGGGCATTCTTGGGACAGTCATCGGATATATAAGAGGTTCCGTGCAAAGCAGAACCATATGGTAATGATAGCGTTTTTCAGGGGTCTGAAAGGCCGAGAAGGAAAAACAAGCCGTTTTCTGCGAGGATGTTAAGGTTATTATCGCGTTTTGGAAAAACGAGAAATAAGAAAAATGGTCAGGGGTCACGGGTGACCGCTAATTCGATTCACAAGGGACGGGTTCCGAATCCTACACTTTAACAGATACGATTAACCCATCTAATTCTAATTATACTACCATATGGTAATGATGGAACTGCGAGGTTGAAGGAGGTGAACATAGGGCTTGTCATAACAAGAACCTAAGTGTTCATAGGTTTATCTCCTTCGGCTTTCGCTATGTGGAATACATACCCTATTTATCGGGAATGATATGGGTTATGCGTTTAGACGCTACTTTAAGCCCCAAACTCTACGCTCTGGTTGATTAACTGGCGAGACATTTAGATTGTCACTTTGGTGACCTCTTGTTACTAAACCAGACCGTAGATTTTGCGTCTGTAAACTAGCGTCTAAACGCAAACCACTTTATCAAACCATATGGTATTAGGTTACTTAGTCAACGGAGTGTATGCTGTTAATTGCAGCAAGTCGTAGTCCTAAGATTACGAGCCTGAGTGTGGTTGCTGCAAGTAACAGAATACACTTCGGAGCAAGATAACCATACCAGAGAAAATTGGGGTCTTGAAAGCCTACAAAAATAAGCCCCGTTTTACTGCGTAAAAAGATGACTTCTATATGCTTTTTATTAGATTCGCACTATAAGAGGGCAGTTGCACGCAACTACAATAATTTATATGAACGCTTAGGCTTGAGTTTGAACTCACATATATATTATTCTTATAGCACCAATATACTAAAAAGACCTTTCTACTACCATATGGTATTAAGGTTACTTAGTCAGCGTCTAAAGGTAGAATAGTAGCAGCAAGGCGTGTTCCTAAGAATACGAGCCTTAGTGTTCGTGCTGCTCATAGTCTACCTTTAGCCGATGCAAGATAACCCAGTACCAGATTTTCAAATCTGGTTATGTAGATGCTGGCGTTAAACTTGCAAACTGAGGAGTCCACTCAGGCAACATTTAGATTAGGCCTTTGGCCCTTACACCTGAGTTTAACTCCCTCCCTTTGCAAGTTTAACTTGCATACTTACTAAACCATATGGTGTGATACTTTGTGTCAATTGCACCTGATATATTCACCCTTAATCATAAGAATGGTGACCTTCGCGAGTCACCACGGATTGGCTGAATAACACCATCGTTAGGGTGTAAAGCAACCGTATTGGGCCTTAGCGGGCCACCGAGTCGTTCTTACAAAGGAAAGGCAGGACAACACCCTTAGCGGGGTAATACGGGGTAAGCGCGGGTTAGAACTGTATACTCAAAGATATGTAGAACTAACGCCCATGCGTCTTTATTGGTAATCGAAAGAGAGTCCAATATCCACTTCATTTGCTCAGTCGGGTCTGAGAGTGCCTTAGGAAAGCACGAAACAAAACCCATTCAGACTCTTAGCGGAGAATCGTAAGCCTCAGACATGGAATCACGGTAGTTTAGCCCATGTTTAAATCTGAGCAATTCTCCCGTCTGGTTTTTGACACAAAGTAAAACCATATGGTGTGTTACTTTGTATTAAACACACCTCATATGTTCATACCGAATTATAATAATGGAGAGGAATTTTAGGGGCGCAAACCTATCAAACCTTTTCGGAGATTGATAACATGAGTAATGAAATAGATGACAGCAAGTGGGAAACAAAGAAAACTGACCTTGAAGAGTGGTTCGCAGTTAATCCAGACCAAAGCGATTTGGCAATGATTGTGCGTTCAATGTTCGCTCTCGGTGATGCTAACCCAAGCACTCGTAAGAGATATTGGAACAGCATTGTAGGTGTATTCACCGATGTGGCAAATTCGCCCATTGGACAGGGCCGAAAGTCCCTTATGGATACGGCAACGAAGTCTTCCTTCGACCTTTACCTTAATGATACGCTTTACATCAGCCTACGCGATGTGGTTTATCCTGCGGTTTATGCTACGGCAAGAACCCACGGTAAGTCGGGTGGAGTTCTTTACAACACCCTAACAGACGGTGAAACTGTCTTTGCTAAGGATGGCGTGAAGAAGGAGCGATTGTTCCTTAATGCGGCATTCAATGCACACGCAAACGGAGATATGTCAAAGAAATACCATTGGGATGGTTCTTATGATGAGAACGGTTATCCTGTGGTATCCTTCATCGGAGGCGATGAGGAGGAATAGGTGGGTTTTGCGCCCCTCTCCACCTCTCCGGTTTAACGCAAAGCAAACCATATGGTAGTGTGCTTTGCTAACACTCACCTGATATATTCATCTCCCAACATAAGAATGATTCAAATGATGAACGAGAATAATGAAACAATACCAATAACTGAGCCAAAATACGTGCTAGAAGTTAAGCATATGAAATCGGGGTCTGCCCTTGTTCTATGTATTAGCAAACTACGAGTATCTGGTGATAACCTAAAGGAAGTAATGGCTGATATGCAATCTGCACTATCAGACTACGTTGAAGCGATAGGTGATGAATGATGACTATCTATGAGAGAAAAATGGAAATAGTCTTTGATACAGATATGTCAGAAGTCAACTTTCACCCTAATAAGGTGCAGAGTATGTTGTATGATAGAGGCATAGCACAGACTAGTAACTATAACTATGATAATCCTGAGGATGATGCTAGATTATACGGCTTTCAATCAACGGACGATACAACCACTACTTATGCAGTAACTGATGAAAACGGTCAAGTCCTTATGGAGTTAGATTACAGTAGTCAAGCAAGACTAGCACAGAAGGGATTGACAGACTATGGTATTAATACTGATGTAGCCGTAGTTCAGACTACAAAGACTATGGATAAGTGGATGCGCGTAAGAGGCCCATATCTAGGTATTTACTTTGGGCCTACTAATGGCACACAGTCCTTTTATGGTAGAGCCATGCTGAAATATGACGATAACGTAACTTTGTTAACAAGACTTGATAATTACGGTCATACCTACACTCTAACCTTTTGGATTACTTATGAAGTGGAGTCAATAACAGATAGAAAGGCAGTAGAAGATAGAGTTGTTCAAGTCCCATTGGCAGAGATGCTAAGAATACGCAAGGCAGTAGAAAGTACCCTTACAGAATTAAGTGCTTGTGAAGTAACACATACTGTTGATTGCGAAACGAAGATAATTAGTGAGGCTTCATATCAATGCTCCCCAGAAACAACTAAACTTGTAATGGGGGAAGAAGAATGAGTTGGAACTTGTTAAAGGCTCATGCAGAGTTTTGTAGAATATATGCTATTGGTAAAAAGGGGGGAGAGGAATGAGAGATACTCTCCCTCCTGATTGTAAAGAATGTGATTCCTCGTTCTATTGGTGCTGGTTTAATGGATGTAAAAATAATGATTGAGATATGTAATAACTGCGGAATGGAATTAGGCGATTTAAGAGTAAAAATGGGTAATTGCTGTAAAATCGTAACAATGAAGTAAGTCCCGTTATCGGGCATTCTGTTAGCAAAGCACAGCCTACCATATGGTAGTGAGGTTAAATGAACGAAGTGAGATAACCTGAAGGGAACCAAGTATGAACGCTTAAGCGTTAATCTAAATGTCAATACAGGTTCCGTTCAGGAGATACTACGGAGTGAATGTTGGGATTAACCGAATGTTACCCGATGTCTGGTTATGTAGGGTTGTGCTTAAGGCGAGGAACCCGGTAGAATTTCCAACACTACCGCTTAGGCTCGTTCTTAAGAACAGCCGTGTTTAACATTCTACATAGGTTCCCGCCTTAAACCAACCACTTACTAAACCATATGGTTGTTAATTAAAAAAGAAAAGGTCTGGTGAGTTGTGATGATGTTAACATAATCTTTTAGCGGTACGATAACAGCCGGAGGTAGTTAGCGTGCATAAGGGAGTCGTAAGACTCAGCCTAAGCGGTACTGTCTCTGCTAAAAGTTTATGATTAGCATCTGAACTGTTTGAGACAGACCATAAATCAAAAGAACCCGATATGGGATTATCTTGCTCGGAGTAAGGCAAGAATGCGGTATTCACCACATTTAGACTCAGACTCTTAGGAGCCTGACTGAATACGCACATTCTTGCCTTACTCCATGACTAAGTAACCATATGGTAGTGTAATGAAATGTATGTAAACGTAGAGGATTGGAGAGCAGAGTAATGTGCAGGGATTGCTAAAGCAAGAGTCTAAACGTCCCGGAATTTACTCTTGCTCTCCAATGCAACGGAGTGAATACATTTCATGTTAGTGTAACGGCATATATCCCCATTTATCGGGCAATGTCTTATATGGACATTTGGGTATTACAAGGAAGTAAACGACCAAGCACCCTGCCGCTGTGTTAACTACGAACTACCGCTTAGGCTCTATTTATGAATAGAGTTCTATTAACACCGCGCAAGTGCTGGCGTTTACTCCTTGTAATACCGTAATACGTCCTAATAGACAACCATATGGAACGATGTAAACAAACGATGAGTATTCAGAGAATGAGGCCAATAATAAGTGCTATCACTATTATGCTCCATTGAACGCTGAATACGACTATCGTTGTTGGAAGAAGTTCCTGACGGGTCTATGTATTTTACATGACCATATGCTTTGGGTCGATTTTTTTCTTTTAATATTCTAATGATTTGTTTAGTTATAACAGGCTTAAAATGTTAATTGTGTCAAGTCACATTCTAAATAGTAGGCGCACATGGGTCATATAGAGAGAGCGCACTAAAGGTAAAGGTGCATAATTAACTATTAATAAATCGCGGGTCGCGTAAAGAGATACAAGAGATTAATACGTTTTTATCTAGTTAAATAAACAATAAACTATTTTTATTCTGGGAATAGGATAAAAAGAGCAAAAGAAAAATCGCAAGTGGCAAATAAATGACGGGCCAAATTTTCAGTTTTAATGGTTAAATAAGTTAAACCGGGCGACAATTAGGAGGAGTATTATGGCAGCAAGACATCCAAACGGAGAATGTAAATTTTTCAAGGACTTTATGAAGACATTAATCGAGGCAGAAGAATGAGTTGGGGAGACATCCTAAAGGCTCGTAAACTCACGCCTGAAGAAGCGCGTCAAAGAAAGGAGCGCGAAGACGCTACAGAAGCCTATGCTAGAGAACACGGTATAGGTTGGGAAGATAGAAGGGCTTCTGCGTATCAAAGTGATGTTAACAGGGGCAGGGGTAAAACTAGACTTCACGAATATGATGTTTTAGATGATAGTGATGAAGTTCAACGAGATGTTATGGACGAAACTATGATTGATGACAAATTAGATGTTTACACGGACGATTCTTGTAGGGACGAATTAAAGAACTTGCTTGATAAGGTAAACACTAAAACAAAGAGTTTAGAATCTGAAGTGCTTCATGAGATGCGAAGAGAACATAATATTAGCAATATTCCAAACTTTAATAAGTATATGACTAATAGAACTTATACAGATAGTATACCAGAGGAGATTGCTTGTATGGCATTAAGGAAGATTAAGGTAACTCCTATGGGTAAAAAGGAAGTTTTAGGCCCATTGGATAAAAACGGTAATCCTTGGAAAGCAGACTCTGCTAAACCTTCTCCTTTTGATGATGAAATGGGTAGGTCATTAAAGCCCGCAGAAGACGTAGTATCAGAAACAAGTTCTGCTGACCCTGATTTTACGAAGTTTGTAGAAAGCAGGTGGAAAAGACGTTCTTTATGGCAGAGCGGAGTACCTCCTTTTGATTTCAAAGAAGGATTTAGATGGGCAGATAATGATTATAACAAATTAATAGGTCTAGTTAGAGAGAGGGAAGCAGAAATTCTTAGAGATATTAAAGACGACTATGAAAGAAAGAAGAAAAAGACAGGCACAAGCAGGCAAAGGTTCGTAGGTGCAAAATCTTCAACTGATGAAAAGTATCATATTGTTAGATATTATGCTTGGAGAACTTCTCGTAATGATAAACATCATATGTATGTTAATACTCTAAACATTAGAAAAGGGGATAAAATAATATACAAGATTGGCTATGTTATTAATACTGGAGTAACACTTACAGCATCACAAAAAAGTGCGTTTGATAAAGAAGCAGATTGGAGGTAATATTATGTCATGGCAAAATATAGTTAAATTTAATATACCTAAGAAAGAAGGCGATGGGCCAAAGAAAAAGAAGTTTAAAGGTTTTACTTCTAAGAAAGATGCTAAAGATACCATGAAAGATTTTGATATTTCTAGTTTCCCAAAAGACGCTTGTTCTTCTTGGCAACCTATGGGAAGAGGATGTCATAATTTAGCAGAGTGGGCGTGTGTTACTTGTGGCGCACAATGGTGTGATGACCATAGATTTAGCGGAATGGATGGACATACTAATCAAGTGTATATTGGTAAAGACCCAAGTAAAAAGGGCAAGCGATTAGATAGGTCAGATAAGAGAAAGTGGGATGAGGAACAAAAAAAGAAAGGTGATGAGAAGTGACTTGGATTCAAATATTAAAACTTGATAATGCTCAAGCAGCACGAATGATTTTAGATGGGCCACCTAAGAATAATCCACATGAGAACAATGACCTTTGTTGTGAACACGCTAGAGAAGCAGCAGAAAACCAATTAAGAGAATATGGAGAAATTGGAAGAGGAGTATTACAAAGTTCTGAATGGAAGAACTATAATTGTAGTAATTTAAGACAAGAACTAGAAATGTTTGCTGACATGGGAATGCCCGGAATGCAACAAATAGTAGATGCATGGGATAAATGTGCAGAAATGGGTGGTGCAAATGAACTGGTATAATATTGATAAGAATCGTCCAAGGAAGAAAAAGAAGATTCAACCTCCTAATGTATTCTCTGGTGAGAAGCGAGAAGAAGTTGACCCAAACAAAAAAACGCGAGTAATGGGTAGAGGAATAATGCAAGATGAAGAAGGAAATTGGATGGACGCAGTAAGAGCAAATACTCCAATTGCAGACAGACATAAAGAAGTTCTTCAAAGGCAGAAAGACTTTACACCTGAAATGCAAACAAGATTAGGTTCAAGAAAGGCTAAAGAAGGAGAAGTAAAGTTAGAGGGTGGTGGAGGAGGAGCAATGGAAGCGATTAAACCAAAGGCCACTAAAACTATGCCTAAGAATAAATGTGCTATGTGTGGTAGAATGTTGGGTGCGCGTAATAGATTCACTATTGACTATGGTAAGAGTGCTAAGGGTAAGCAAATTGATTTGACGTTTTGTCGAGAGTGTGCAGAAAGGATGCAGAAAACATGACTTGGTTTGAATTAGTTAAGTCTTCAGAAATGAAGGAGTTTGAAATGCTTGCTGAAAAGTATGCACAGCCTAACGATATGAAACACTTAGATTATCTTAGGAAGAAACATGGAAAGAGAAGCAATGAATTTTACGATTCTTTAGAAAAACAAATTACTAGTTATTTCAGCATTGCAGAAGGGTGGTCATCAATTGATGACATTGTTAAATCATTAAGGGAACAGAATCCGGGTCTAAAAGATAGTGATGAAAACTTAACTTCTTTCCTTAGAAAGAGATTAGAGAGTATGGATATTACAACTAAGCAGGAACGCGGTGTTGGGAGGAACGGAAAAAAGACATTTTATCGGGTGATATAATGGCAAGACAGTTTAGAAATCTTACAGCACAAGTAGAAGAAAAATTAGTAACAGAATTGTTTAATAACAAAGAACGCTTTTATTATAAGTTTTATTTAGAGAAGGATTCACCAAAAACAAAGGATTTAATTCGGGGATTAATGAGCGCATATTTAGAAGTTGGTGGAGTAAAGTCTGACAGGTTTAAGAAAACAATAAGACAAATATTAAGAGAGGAACAGGAATACAACAAATACTAAAAGAGGAAATGACATGAACTGGGAAACAATACTTAAATCAGATAGATGTGTTAAACCAGCAATGGATTATTTCAATAAACAGGTAGGCCCGTTGTTTCAAAAATATACTGAATTTAGAAGAGAGAAAGAAGTTTTTGATTATGTGCAAGCAAGAGATGGAGATTTTGTTAAATACTTTTCAAAGTTGCAAGAAGCACTTAATCACGCAAATCCAGAACCAAAAGCAAACAATTACAGAAGAATTTATTTAGATTCACTATCAAAAATTGTAAATGAGACAATGTTTATTTATGAGAACTGTACCGGAATGGAGGATTTAAGATGAAGTGGGAAGATATAATAAAGGTCAGAACTAAGGGGCCTGATGGTAAATGGAAGACTAAGGTTGAAAGGGACACCGAACTAGATAATAGGCGCGGAGGAGGCGGTGGCGGTGGTGGCCCAAATAGAGGAGGTCAGCCTTCAGCACCAGAAGACGATGAAGACCAGCCATACACCAAAGAAGGAGGAATGGCTGAAGACGAGATAAGCCAAGTGTATCCTGTAACAATGGAAGAAGATGTTATGGTAGCAGAAAATGATGAGTTTTGTTGTGAGCAGGTTAAAGAAATGTTAACAGAGTATGTATTAGAGTCTACTATGGCTGACAATACTGCTGCTAACATAAAGAAAATTACCAACACTATTAGAAACATGAACTGTGTAACCATTAGTAATTTGTTTGAAAGCGAAAATCTTGAAGAAAAGAGTGCAAAACTTTTCGGTGTTGATTTATATGCGATGACACAAAAAGATGAAAGTGGCAGGCTAAGTATGGATGACATTATAGACCAATGGCAAGATTGTGTAGACCTTTATTCTCCACTAAAGGACACTAACGACCTTAAACCACATCAGGTAGGAGTAGGACATATAACTGAAGGAGAGATGAAACCTTCTGAAAGGTATAGGGAAGAACATAGAGATTGGAAAGATGCTGTTGTAAGTCCAAGAAAAAAGATACCCAGAAGAAAGCCAGCAAAAAGGGGATGGGATTGAATGAATTGGTTTGAGTTAATTGAAAAACAGGAGTTCACAAAAAAACAAATTAATAAGTTTCTTAGTGGAGGACATGGGAAGCCGAATCGTTGGGGGGATTTAACTAAATTTATTGTAGCAGTAAGTAAGGAAGATAAGAAGGCAGGAGGGGTTCTTTTTAATTGGATTAAATTTGACACTTTATCAGACAAAATGTTACAACGAACTAAAGATGATGTTTCTCCTAAAGAAATAAAGGCAGATTTTTTCAAACCAAAAGTCATTCCTTTTTTCCTAGAGACACATGGAAAGCACGGTAAATCTGCGGGAGAAGGAATTATGAATCAATGGGTTAGAGGTGACATGACGGATGATGCAGTTGAAAGAATGAATAGAAACTTAGAATGGATGGGTGCGCCAAAAATACCTTTTGTAGGAAAAGATGGATTTGAATTTTTTAATGATGAACATATAAAAACATACCATGAGGCTATGGGCTTTAAAGAAGAAGTAAAACAAGAACCTACTAATGTGATGATTATTGAAATAAAGAGTGATAATCCTGAAAACGTTTTTAAACCCATTCCCCCAGAAGTAGAAGGAGATAAATATAAAATTAATTTTTATACAAAGCACCCATTATATTCTAAAATTAAAACAGCAATAAAGGAGTATAATTAATATGTGGTTTAATTTATTCAAAAGCGACTATAAAATTCGCTCGCAGACTCTTACTAAAAACTTCGATATTCCTACAGACTTTGTAAATACATTCGGGTTTCAAAGAACCGACCCGCTAGGAGTTCTAATTAAAGAAAAGGAAAAAGAAGTTTGGATACTACACAATCCAGATAGCGAATACTATGAAGATTTAATAACGGAAGTGAACAGATTATGAAGTGGTGGAATATAATTAAAGAAGGTGGAGCAATATTATCATCAGGTGGAGGAACTGATGCTTTATTCAATATATCCTATGGTGGAAAAAAGAAAGATTGTAGTTGCGGCGGAGATTGTAAATGCGATATGGAAAAGGTAATACCGTTGGCGGGTGCTGCTGTGGCAGGGACGGCAGGTTTAATGTCAACACATGAGGATAATCGTAAGGAGGAATAATATGGTTAAAGAGAAGAAGTCCTCAACAGTAGTTAATATTGATGGCTCTCAAGGAACCCAAACATTTGATTCTTCTAAGTTTAAAGATGCATATGAAGGTTGGAAGACTGAATGTGAGTCTGCGAAAGGAGATGCTTTAGGTATAACTTCTGATAAAACATTACTCGATTTAGTTGCAAGTCATGGTGAGTTGGAAGTATCTAGGAATAAGGAAAACGAAATACCTGACGGTGGACATAACATAATTAAATTACTAGATGATATGTTAGAGATGAATGAGGCTATAACAGAACAAGATAAAAAGGAAGTCACTAAAGTATATGTAAAATTAAAAAATATGCGAGACACAAAAGATGACCCTAGAAACATTATATTTACTATTCCTAATTGGGCTGAAGTCAATAGAAGTAATGCAGACTATGATGAGGAAGAAGATGTTGTTGAAGTCTATGGACATTACAGAACAGATGACTATGTTAAATATAGAAATCTAAAGGCTAAAATATTTGGCGGTAAAGAGGAGCCTATAAAAGCAGTTTCTTCAGATTGGTATAATACTGCTGAAAACCAAGCAGAGCCTCCAATGTGGCAAGCGTTCTTTGCAGGTAGTGGAGATTTGTATGAAGTTAAAAAGATGCTTATTCGCAAGAAGGTGTTAATCCAAAACGGATTGCTTCATGTTTTAAGTGAAGTAGTCAAAGCACTAGAAGAAGATGTTAGTTTTGAACATCTTAAACTTAAGATTGTAGATACAGGTAAAGGAACTACTGCGGCAGAACTAATGCAAATAGACGCAGTTAAAGACTATGTTGCTGAAATGATTGGAGATAAAAATAATCCCGGTTGGGGAATGAATAAAACAACAGGTATGTTTAGGGATTCTCATGCACATGGCAGATTAAAAGCATTTACTTTTATTGACATAGGTTTAAAGGACAGTAAGACTGTTAAGAGAATAGCAGACTATGATAAATTCATTGGTGAGGTAAAGGGTATTTCACTTAATATTACAAGAAGGCAGATGAAAAATCTTGCGATTCTATCTGGGCATTGTAAGAGAACCCCCGGAAAAGAAACAGTATTTATGCCGGGTCTGGTAGAGAAAAAGGAAGTTCCAAAGAAAAAGTCTGCACCTAAGAAAAAGAACACTAAGGTAAAGAAAAGTTGGGAGAGTGTATTAGCATGGTAAAGCGAAGAAGATGTAAATTATGTAATCACGAAGAACGTGATGACTTAGAAGCACAATTAGAGACAATGGCAATTACTGCCGATGATTTAGATAACAGAATGGATTGGCCTAGCGGAACAACTGCAAGGCATCATAGAAATCATATGGGGGATTATGTAGATGCTTCTAATCCTCGGTGTAGTTTCTGCATACATGAGTTAAGGGGTGAATTAGAACAGCAATTACATAGTGGTGCTGTTACACCCAAAGGCGTGTCTATGCTTTTGAAATGTTCAGAAGAACAGGTAAAGAGGCACATGAGGAAACATCTTCAGCCATTGGTTCAGAAGGCGGCGGCAAGTATTATAGCCGTGAAAGAGGTAGACGAGATAGACAGTCTATCGAAGAACATAACCCGTTTGGAGCAAAAGATTGATGTTCTCTTTGAAGAGGACGAATTGCATCCAAAATATATTGATAGTTTGACCAAGTTGGCAAAAGAAATTAGGGAAAGCCTACGGTATCTAATGGAGTTCAAGGGCAAGTTAGTTCACAAGAGACAGGATACAATCATAGTAGCGCAAATGCAGATTGTTCAAGAAGTATTAGCACAGAATCATCCACAAGTTTGGTTAGATGTAAAACAAAAGATGGAGGAGAAGATGCAATGAGTTGGGAAAACATATTAAAAGCCACTTGCGTAAAATGCAAGCGACAATATAGAGGAGTAGGTGCAGAAGTTCCTAAAGTTAATGGTGAATATATCTATAACATCCCATACAAAAGAAGACAACAAATTGCTAGGGAGTGGAAAAACTTAGGATTAGAAGGACAACCAACTCCAAGAGTATGTAGAGAATGTGCGCCTAAAGTTACTAGAGAGGCATTAGAAAGAGAAGGCATGGAGGTTCATCCTGCTTCTTGGAGGCACGCAACTAAAAATGTGAATGTTTGCGATAGTTGTAAAGAAGTATGGTTAAGAAATCATGGAACTCAAATGGATAGTTTTCCAGAAATGTGGGTTAAGTTAACAAATGATAATACAATTTGTGATTATGTTAAAAATGAAGAAGGAGATACTAGGCGCATTAAACAGAAGAAACTTCGTGGTGGTGCAGTAATGAAATCAATGGAAGAGATATTAGCCAAAGAAGATGAAATGGCATACTTTTATCATCCTGATGAGCATAGGTGGGGAACACCAGAATATATAAAAGAACAAGAGGCGAATAAAAGGAAAGACGGTAAAGAATGGGCAAGGGTTCCTAGAAAGAAATTACCTGCTGATGCCAAAGTAACAGATAAAATGAAATATCATATAGATACTGTTCTTAGAGGTCTTGCTTTTATTACAGCCAGCACATTAGTTGGGCCAAAAGACAGTAAATTTCTATTAGATACAGAAGTTATATTAAGAGACATTTTAGAGGAAGAATAATATGAGTTGGGATAAAGCACTTAAGACGGTTAGACAACCAGAAGATATGGAAGATGAAAAGATTTGTGCTTTATGTGGTAAACCCTATGAGGGATTTGGGAACAATGGTAAGCCTTTATGTGATGGCAGAGTTTGTGATGAGTGTAATAGATTTGTAGTATTGTATAGACTTAAAATGGTTCAAGATAAATTACCTAAAATGAAAAAGCCAAGTTTTGTTAGTGACCCTAAGAGCGATACAGATGCTCAATTTTTTGATTCCTCATGGCAACATAAGTTAAGACAAGAGGAGAGGTGATTTAATGGAAGAATGGTTTGAATTATTAAAAACAAGAAGTCCAAGGTCAAATAGGCCTTCAGGAGATAAAAGGATTAGGAGTAATTTGTGGAGTTTCTTTGAGAGAAAGAAGATGGCAAAACACCTAATTAGCATAACTGTAGATAGAATGATGAAAAAGATAAGAATAATAACAAAACCCGGCGCAGCAGGGTTAATCATAGGAAGGCGTGGACAAAATATTAAAGAATATCAAGAATGGAATCAACAATCTTGGTCTATTTGTGTAGAAGAAAAAGGAAGTAAAACTGCCCCCGCTTGTTCACAGCCGCGCAAAGGTAGAAGACAAGCAGAAACATATTATTAGGTGATTTAATGAATGCAACTGCTGCTTGGTTTGAAGTCGCTAAGGTGGCGACCCCGCCAAAAGATAGCCCTGCAAGAGCAGGATTAGCAGAAGAAAGTTTAAGGAGTTCAAGAAAAGATAGACCCGTTACTCAAACAGGCGTTTCAAGAAAAGAGAAAAAAGAGATTCAATCTAAAGTTGCTAGAAGACAAGAAAGAGCAACCGCACCAGAAACTACTCAACTAGAAGAATTTCCCGTTGTATCTGATAGAATGAAAAGACACAATGAAAAAATGGAAGCAAAGAAAAAGAAAGACGCTGCAAGAAGAAAGGCAAAAGAACAAGCAGATAAAGAACATTCTCAAAAAGTTAAGGAAGCAGAAGCCAAAAGAACAGAAAGAAATAAAAAGATTAAAGATACTGCATCTCGCGCTAAAGATAAAACAAAAGACCTTGCAGAAAGTGCATTAAGGGGCACAGGTGATGCAGCAGTAAGTTATGCTACTGAAAGCCCATTTACTGCACCATTGAGAGCAGCAGGTAAAAAGTTTGGACAAGCAGTAACAGGAGCAGCAGACAAAATATCCGACCTTCGTGGTAAGACAAGAGAGGAAGTTATAGGAGAAACCACGCACTTAAGCGATGCAGAAAGAGAAGAAGCACTTCGTAACCCAGATGGTAAAACTAACATGGGTGAAAGACTATCAATGTTATCGGGTTCAGGTAAAACAGGCCAAAGCACAATGTCTCACATATTAAATCCACTTAGTAGGGCTAAAAGAGATAATTGGAGAAAGAACCTTAAAACAACATATGGTGGAAATAAACCACCTGTTGGCACAGATACCCCACAATGGACACCAAGAGCAGGATTAGTTAGGCGTGAACAAACAAAACAACAAGAAAATGAAAGAAATGATGCCTTGCTTGAAAGATTAAAGAAAGACCCAAAATCAGACCCCACAACAAATAAATTAATTCAAGAACTTCAAAATGCCAAGACAAAAAGAGAAGACGAAAAATTGAGGACTCAGGATATAAGCGAAAGGTTGGGGCAAAGAAGTAAAGAGATTCAATTATCGCCGGGAGCAGTAGCAGATAAACAAAAAGAGATTCAAGCATTAGAAAATCATAAAGAGTCTTTGGATAACTTAACAGATGTAACACAAGAAACATTAGACGCAAGGAGGAATGAAGTATGAAATGGGAAGATATACTTAAACAGGACTTAATGGTTCACGCCACAGGTGACACCAAAAGGATTCGTTTTAATTTAAATAAGGTGGATAACATCTTAAGACAAATAAAGATGGTAAAAGGACAATCAATAGGTGGTAAAAACATTCAACAGGCTGCTAAACAAATTGAAGATAAGAGGTTAGGAGAAATCGCTAAACAGATAGACGAATGGTTTGTTGAAGTAAGAGAGTTATTGCATTCTAATATGCAACAAGAGATGGATGCAAAAAGACCATTAGTACAAACTAGAACAGTAAAACCAGATAGTTCTCCTACCCTATTCCAATATGGAGATATGTAATTATGAGTTGGAAGAAAGCATTACTTAAAGAAGACAAAGGCTTGGGTGACACCATAGAAAGAATCACAACTGCTACAGGTATTAAGAAAGCAGTTTACGCAATCAATGAAGTAAGAGGCAAAGGCTGCGGTTGCGATGAGAGAAAGAAGAAATTAAATGAGAGGTTTTCATATGGCGAATGAATGGACGAATATACTCAAACTAATCAATCGCCCTCGGCCTGTCGGCCCACAACCTTTAACCCGCGAACCATCTCCCCATGTTGAGAGGACTAGGAGTAAAAGTAAAACAAAGTTTAAAACTTCAGATTTAACTAAACCTGATGATAAAGTTGAAACAGATGTTGCACCACAAACAAAAGATGAATGCGTTTGCAGAAACCCATTATGTAATATGAGAGCAACATGGAAATGCGGAAACTGTGGACATCAATCTTGTGATATACATAAAGAAATATTAGAATCTTTTAGTTCTCCAACAAACGGACAAAGAGCAAAAGATGTTCATGCATTTCGCCCTTGGGATTGTAAGTCAGGAGAAACAAAAAGAAGTAGGGATGAAGTTCAAGATTAGGTGATAAAATGGATAAGAGAGAGATATGGGAAAAGGTGCTTAAAATGGGCACTACAATGGGTGGAGAAAAAGAAGGTTTCTTCTTTCTGGATAAGTTTCCAGAATTAAAAACATTAGTCTTTGATACTACAGGAACATGGATGGATAAGTTCAATCAAGAAAGAACTATGACTAAGTGGATTAAAAGAAAGAATAACGAATTTAGGCCAAGATTAATGAGTAATTCCCAAAGAGGAATATATGGTAAAGTAAACATTGACTCTTGGGAATTACGCGATTGGGACGTAGAGTTTAATGAGGCTAAGTGGGGGAAGATGGATAGACAAAGTATGGTTCCATTAGAGCGAGAAGCATCACATGGTAGACAAGTTTGGTCTTTGGCATCAAATGAGATAGGGCTTACTATTAAGGAAGATACTAAAAGACCTTACCATAGCGTTACTATAGATTTACCACACGATACTGACATGGTGTTTATGCCTGACGATGTTCCTTTAACAAATGCAGAAGCAGCAGTTCTATACATTAGAACATGGTATGATGATAATAGTAAGAGTGCCCTTAAAAAACAAAGAGCCATGATGGAACAGTTTGGTTTGGGTAAACTAGTAAATCTAAAGCATGGGGAAAATCCAATAATAATGAGTTTGGTTGAGAAGGGTCTTTTCCGATTAAATAGACAAAGGCTCAAAGATGACAACTTAAAAGGATTCCCTGAGGTAACAAATAGGGGTCGAAGCGTTGCACCAAACATGGACAAACCGGATTTTGTAACTGGCTTTAAAGAAGAAGTCAGAAAGAATCCAAATAAATCCTTCTTGTTTATACCAGAAGGAATAAAAGAAGATGATTGGTTTACGGCGTGATTGAGTGGCTTGGGAAAATTTGTTAAAGGCTTTGCCAAAACCTGCAAATGTTGCGGGTTTTTTAACTACAGATAAAGGTGCAGATTATATCTTAGGTGAAGCAGAGAAAGAAGATAAGACAAACATTATTCGTGTTAAAAATAAAGTTACTGCTCTTTCTCAAAAGAAACAAATCCCTAGTGAATTTAAAGAACAAGAAGATACTATTGCCGCAGAAGCATTGAAAGTGGTTGAAGGACTAAATAAGATACTTACAGCAGAAAGTAAAAAGCGTCAAGAAAAGTCTACATCAGAATTTAAATTTGATGAGATATTAGAGTCCCTTAAAGAAGGTGACAAGAAACCCCTACAGAAGTTTGTAGGTAAGGGGTTTAGAAGTTGGGCTGGTAAAAATAGACAACGTAAGATGGATGTATTATCAAGGCACAAGGCTGAACTATTAGAGTTGATAGATGAAGATGATGATGAACTATTGTATTACATAACAGACAAAGAATATAGAACTAAGCAAGTAGGCGCAATGAAAGAAATACAAGAGGCTTTTAAAGACTATAATGTTACTGTTGAAAAAACAGGTTCTGAAATTGTGATTACTTTAGGGAAAGCCAAAATAGAAAATGGCCCATTAGTAATTACTCCTAACCATTTAGAGCAAGTAAAAGATATTATCAATAAGTTTGAACAAAGAAGCACAGGGAACCAAATTAAATTTACTAGAACTGGTGGTGCTAGTAAATCTGTTCTATTGAAACTATTAGGAAAGGCAGATGTTTCTGATAGGGTGCAAAGAGAAAAAGAAAGCATAGATGCAAATAGTTATACTAATAAGGTAGAAGGCGAAGAAGATGCATTAAACTACTTAAAGTTATTAGGAAGCAAAGGCTGGAGAAAGAAAATAGAATTTATGCCTACGCCTAAAACAAAAAGCAAAAAGGCTATTGAAAATGCAAGACAATCGTTATTAATGATTAAGGGGAAAGTTGGAGTTTCTGCAACGTTAGAAACGATATTAACATCCGGGACTTTAAATTTAAGAAACGTTGTGGAAACAGGAGAAGAAGTAAAAACAAAAAGAAAAGTTTCTTCACAGTTGGTAGCATTGTTTGAAAAGGCTAAAGATAAACAATCAGAGTATTACACTAGAGATGATAGAGCAGAATCTTATGATAGGGGAGAAGGCGGTAAAAGAGATAGTTATGTTAAAACTCACCCCTCCGGTGTTGCTCCTGAGAAAATTAAAGAATTAAGAAATATTTATAGAAAGAGAGGAGAAGAATTTCCTAAGTTTTATACATATGTTATGAACTCTAGTTCTGACGAAGCAAGAGCAGTAGTAGATGATTTACAAACTTTAGAAAAATATTACCAAGGTGAACAACAGGGAACAAATTTATTCACCAAGGAAGAAGTAGATTTATTTGAAAAACTACCTGAAATTATTAAAACAGCAAGAAATGATGTTGCTGCTGTTAATAATGAGTTAAAAGAATTTTACGGAAAAGGCAATAATAGAATGGCGATTTCAATAGTTTCTCTTTTAGAAGGTAGAAAAACAGATGAGCCAATGTTTAAACCTGTTAAAGATATGTATAAATTTAATCATCTTGGAGTGTCTATGGAAAAGGCTAAAATATTTGTTAGCCAACTGAAAAACTTTAGAGATGCTGATGATGGAATAGACATATCAATGACAAAAACCAATACATTAAATACACTATTAGATGAGTTTGAAGAATATGATGAAAATCTACACGATGTTACTCCTTCAAGTATCCTGCATACTATTATCAAGTTAGATTATTATTATGGAAGTAGGAAATTAAATGGCATGAAGAATCGCATATTGGATGAAGATGTTGAAAAGAAACAATTAGATATGTTAAAAGAATTAATTAAACTAGCGGAGAAAAATCAAGATGATATTGTTCAAGGTTTAGTAGATGCAGTTAAAGAAAAGGTTCAACATATTATAGATAATTCATCTGTATATATAGAGTTATTAGAATATGAAAAGAAAGGGGAAGTTATTCAAGACCAGATGTATACACTTATGGGACGGCTTGAAAAGAAGGATTTAGTGGAGGTAACACAAGATGGAGATTAAAGATTATATTGGTTTGACAAGACACGCCTACATGGATAAGTATGATATTAAAGACATGATGGTATATGCTGATATGATGGATGAAGCAGAAACATTAGAGTTCCAAGAAGACCATGTTCCTAGAAGTGATGTTATAGAAGTTACTCAATCTCAAGATAGAGATGCAAGTATCAAGGATGTTACAGAAGAACTACAAGATAGAGGATTTTCTGATAAATATATTGAAGACTATATTGAGTTTCTTACTAAAGGAACCGATACAGGTAAGTTAAGTAAAACATCATTAAAGGAAATATTAATTAATTTCAAATATCGCAATAGAAAACTAAGACCCAACCAACTCAAATCTGCTCTTAACATTGATGATATTACTTTAGTAAACAAAGACAAAGATACTAGGAAATTTTTAGATGATATGTTGGATACCCTAAAAGGTAAAGAGTTTATGTCACACTATGCATTAGGACTTTCTTCTTTATCAGATGCTCTTGAAACAACAGACAGGAAAAGAAAACTAAAAATTGAAAGATTTGATGACTCAGAATTAATAGGAGTGATTGACCCTAAATATATTAAATCAAGAGAGAAATTCTATGACTTCTGGTCTGGTGTGTATGATGAATATGAAGTCTTGCAAAATGCAATTAAAGAATTGTTACTTAATTGGGAAGGACTTGAAAAAGAAGTCGAAGAACTTCTAAATGAAGAGGGCGAAGTGGTTGGTGAGAAGACAACAATTACTAATAGAAAAGAATCAGAGACTTTCTTCCATACCTTAGACAAGGAATTAGAGGTATTACACAAACTATATGAAAAAATGGATAGTATGAATTATGTTATTAAAAGTAGAACTGTGCATTATCCTGTTGCAAGTGATGACGAATTAGATACTTTAGATAATGTTCACAATGCAATAATGACAAAAATACAAGAGTTGTTTGATGAGGCAGGTGATGACCGTTCTGGTGAAGAAGAAGATGATGATTTCGCTATAGATGAAGAAGAAGAAATGATAGACCTTTATGGTGTAAACGAAGAAGATGTTACAGGAAATACTGGCGCAACCAGCGAGTTTGGCACAGGTGGTGGCACAGTTGAAGAAACGGCTGAGAACTTTAAAAAGCAAACAGGTCGTAAAACTAGAATAACAGATGTTGACCCTCTTTACGCAATTGCTGCTCAGAAAGGAATTGTAGAAGACCCCTTTGATAAGAAGTCATGGGAGAAATTCTTGGAGGTACTAGAACAAGAAATTAAAGAAGAAAACGAAATGGATGCTGGTATAGCAGAGGACTTACAAGAACTATTAGATGAACATAAAAATAGAAAAGAAATGATTTCTGATGCAAAAAGAGAATTTTATTATATTCCTTATACACAAGAAGTTAATGAGTTTCTAAGACATAGAGGCTCTGCATTTGAATTTAATGCAGACTATTTAGGAGAACAGGATTTGCCTTCTTTTGATGAGTTAGAACAATTTCATTTAGACTTATTAGAAGCAATAGGTAATCTCTTAGAAGACCCATTAGATAGAACTTCTATGCCGGAGATTTGGGATGCAGTAGATATGCCATCAGGAGGAATTGCTGGAAGAGAAGAGAAAGAAGATGCGTCACAAAGAGAATTATATAACGTTTTCTCAAGATTTAGATTAGGACATTTAGGTTCACTTAGAGAAGATTTAGGAGAGTTTGAAGAGTCTATGCAAAATGTATTAGAAGCAATACAAGACTATTATGTAGAACCTTCACAAGGAGAAATGCAACCTTTTAAGGACGTTCCTAAATTTTTACGAAAGGGCGAGTTAGCGCGATTTATGGCGCGAGGCGCACCTGACAGATTAATTTCTCATCTATTTACTATATTCTTAGAATATGGAATTGGGTTGATTGATAATAATGATTTGCTTCAGATAAACCAATACAGAACAGCATTGACTACTACTTCTCCTTCTAAGCAAAATCTTGAAACCTCTGTTCAAAACGTTCTAACTATTCTTGAAGAATTTACTGAAAATATGTCCCTAGAATATCAGTATTTTGGACACATATTGGAAAGGATTGCAAAAGAAAATGATAATGTTTCCTTAGATGATTTAAAGATTGAAGGACAAAGTGTAGAAAGACTTGCAAGAGAATATGAGAAAGCAGGTAAGCCTACACCAATGTATAAATATTTAATAATATTTATTGCCTCTAAGTCTAAATTGTTTAAAAAGGATTTATCAAAGAAAGCACAAGTTGAAAAGTTCATGTCTCTTCATACTGAAAGAGGAGATAAAATTAAACTATCTATACCAGAGCGTTCTATATTAGTTGCCCATGATGAAATTAGAAAGATGTTAAACAAGCCTACTTATCTAGGCTTTGGAGACACCAGCGATTTTGACAATGTTAACGATACAATAGACTTTGTGAAGAAGCGATATAACGTAGAAATTACTGCAACTGACATTGTTGGTATTGTTAGTGAGTTTGATAATATGAACACTATCGCAAAGAAATTTGGTGTTAATGAAGATGTCGTTTATCATGTAAAGGCGGTGTTCCGATGAACTGGTTTAACATCGTAAAGAAAAAGCCTGTTGATGAGGCAATAGATGATTTAGAGGAAGTCGCAGATAAATATGATTTGGATGAACACGATTGGTCATCTGTTGATGATGCTTCAGATTATTTATTTGAACATAAGGTAGTTGATAAGAAATGAAACTTAGACACAGAATAATTAGTAAACTCATTGATTGGATGGGTCACATATATGTTGTGTTAGATGCAAGGCTACCACCAGAAACCGGGCCAATTCTTAAGTTAAAAATTGATTCTGATATTGAAGCCATGACTAGGAGAGAGTTGTGTAATTATTTAGAAGAACAATTTAGGCTTGAAAAAGATACTTTTTGGTTCCTACAATCCACTCAAAAAATTAGATTCTGTTGTCAAAAAGCAAGAGAACTAACAAGTCCAAGTAAATTTGAAATGGGATATTAATGGGAAAAAAGAATTTGCCTTTACGCAAAATTAAATTAAATAGATTTAGGTGGTGGGAATTTGGATTGGTTTGAGATTGTAAAAGCATACAAAGGAATTACATTTCCAGCAAGATTATTTTCAGAAGATGAAATAGTTGAAGTTTGGACTGAATCAAATCCAGATAATCCAAGACCCGCAAGAAGAACTAATCCTGTAGGTTTAAACCCATTTACTTTTGATGGTGACTATTTTACTGCTTGGGATAATAATAGAATCATAGGTTATTCTGGGTTTGAAGACCACGGTAAATGGTGGGCCTTAGCAGGAGCAAGAGTTCATCCAGACTATGCAAACGGTGGAAAGAAAGGATTTACAAATATTGGCGCAAAACTACAGAAAATGAAAATGTCTAAGATGGGCCACAAAGCCGCTATAGGTTTATTAAATAACAAGTCTTTGGGAGGAAAGAATTGGGCAGATTCTTTTGGAAGAAAATTCTTTGATGTTAATCCTACAGATATAACAAAATATTATGAACACATTCCAAAGAAAGTTGTAGACTTCCATGTAGCAAGAGCAGAAGAAAGAAATAATGATTTGGTAATTTATATTCCAACAGCAATGGCACAAGAATGGAATGAAGCAGAAGGTGAAAGATAATGGTAGAATTAGAAGAATTAAATTTTGCCCACAGAATGGACATGGAAATGTCTAAGGATTCATTTCCATATTTCTTTCAAAATGTTCTAGGAATGATGTATCCTGAATATATGCAAGAGTGGCTTCAAACTATGCAAGACACAGATAGAAGTGTTATTGTTTGTAGTCGTGACCACGGAAAGTCTGTCTTTATGCATTCTTGGGTAGTGTGGAATTTAGTATTCAAAGAACCCCCATTCCAAATGCTTTACATTTCCTCTAACCAAAAGCAGACCCTAGTTCACATGAGAGAAATTGATAGGTATTTTAATCTACCACAACTAAAAAAGTTTAGACCTTCAAGAGGTTGGGCTATTGGAAACATTACATTAACAAATGGAAACTCTATTCTTGAAAGGTCAGTAGGTTCACAGATTCGTGGTCTTCACCCTCAAGAAATTATTATTGACGACCCTTTGAAAGAGTTTAGTTTAACAGGTATTCAAAGAGTTACTGATTGGTTCTTCGGAGATATGATACCAACTCTGCATCATACTGCTAATTTAAGAATGATAGGAACCCCTTTCACATATACTGATATTTTCTCACAGTTAGAAGAGAATGCTGCTTATACAGTTAGAAAGTATCCGTGTTTAGATTCTATGAATGAACCACTATGGCCTGAAAGATGGGACTATGATGCTCTAATGCAAAGAAAAGCAGAGATTGGTTCATTAAAGTTTACAAGAGAGTATTTATGTATTCCTGTTTCAACAGGCACGGCACTTTTCGGACAAGAACACTTGGAAAATGCTAAAAATAAAGACTTAATTCTTAAATTGGGTCACAGAAAGGATAAAGGATACAAATATTATGTTGGTGTTGACCCTGCTATCTCTACAGATGGCGATTATAACGTAATTATGGTTTTAGAAGTTGATGATGAGAAAAATAAAAGCATTGTTCATGTGGATAGGGCCAAGAATGTTCAGTTTAGAGAGAATATTGATAAATTAAGGCTAATTGGTCAAGTATTTGAGCCTGAGGTTATACTATATGAAACAAATACGTTTGCAAAAGCCTTTACTCAAGAACTAAGGGCAGTTTCTGACTTAAATGTTCGAGATTTTGACACAACTAGAAGAAAGAAACAAGAAATCATCTTAAATCTTCAAATGAATTTTGAAAACAATAAATTACACCTTCCTTATGGTGATAATAACAGTAGAAAGATGTCTCAAGCCTTATTAGAAGAGTTATCTATGTTTTCTATTACCCAATCTGGGAAGTTTGAGGGAGTAGGCGCACATGACGACTTAGTGATGGGACTAGCATTAGCAAATGCGGCCTCACAGACTCCAACAGAAGCGTTTATGCTGCTTGATGACATGGGAATCTTTGAAGCCCCTGAGGAGCCGCTATACGGGCAAAACGCGAGCATGGTAGGATTAAATTTTTAGGTCGGGTATGAATTATGGTATTAGAATCAGAAGCAGAGAAAGAAGAGGCAAAAACTTTGGAAGAACAAGCCAAACTTCTAAATGAAAAGTCTAAATTAACACAAGAAATTGAACAACTTAATAGGGCGTGGTTAGGAGATAAGCCTATTAGAAGCCATGAAGAGATAGCAAAGGATTATGCCCAAGAATTTAATATGAACCTAACAGATGCTAAAAAGATGTTAGATGTTTATCCAGACCAATATAAAATTCAAGGACATACTATACCTGACGTTATTAAAGAGATGAGAATGCATCGAAGAACTCTTAAGGGTGAAAAGAAGATAGAATTTACTAAGGCTATAGATAATGTGATTGATGGCTACACAGATTATTTACATAAGTGCATTGATTCAATATATTGGGTTAAGAAGTATAAGGCTCCTTTACAAAGTATGACTTGTAATGAAACCCACCTATTAAAGTTAAGTAAGATTAGTGATGAAGACACTAGGCGAAATGTTATTGATGCTCTTTGTAAGAATTGGGAAGCAAACCTAGAAATGAAAGGTAAATATTATGGTAAGGGTTATGCTGAGAATCTAAAGAAAGCAACAAAAGCCAAAAGAGAATTTAAGGCAATTCTAAAGGAAACCTCTATAAGCCCTAGCACTAAGGCGGTAGTGAAGGCCGAGATACTTAAATCGGTTTGTGATAATCCCGGAATTTCTGCAAGAGAAATACATGATTCGTTAGATAAGAATTTATACGATAAAACTTCTTCTGCGGTAATTGCAAAACTTGCTAGGGAAGAAAACATAACTTCTGTAAATGGAGCATACTATAAATTTAATGACGAAATCAAAAAGAATATATGGGCATATACAGCAGCATTTATTGACTCCGATGGCTATATTACAATGGATAGAAATCATAACCCTAGAGTAGGACTAATTGCAACCGGAGAAAGAGGAAAAGCATTTATGACTGAAATGTATAAATCATTAGGAAGCATTGGAAGATTACATTTAGACCAAAAATCCCCTCAAGATACTAGACCTGTAAATAGATTAAACTTTTATTCCGGCTCAGATATTAAAAAGTTATTAACAAAATGTATGCCGCACTTTAGAATGAAGGGGCCTAATGCAAAAGTATTATTAGAACTAATAAAAATTAAAAAGCAGAATAAGAAAGAAGATTGGTATAAGCAAAGGAAAGATGAATTGTTTAAGTTAATGAAGTATCACAATCACAAAGACAACACTAATTTCAATTGGAATGAATGGGACATTGATATTGATTCAATTAGTAAGTTAGAAGAAAATTCAAAGATGGATGTATAATAGATGGTAGAAGAAGAACAAAGAAGATTTTCTCTTCGTAATGTGTTTAGGAGAAGAACTCCTAAACCTGCGGATAGAAAAGTATTCAATCCGGGTATTCAAGAAAAAGATGCCTCGTATATGATAACCGGGCCTGTGATTTATCACGTTGCCCAACAATGTGTAATAGTTAGAACTTGCACTAATCAATTAAAGAATGAAATATTTAGAAGGGGCTATCATTGGGATGAGAAGTTTGTAGTTAAGTGTGCTGATTGTGGAAAGAAACATAAATCTCCTACTCCTGTTTGTCAAGAATGTGGTTCACAAAATTTAAAGAAGCCGGACAAAGACCAATTAAAATATGCTAAGAAATTCTTAGGAGGATATATTAATGGTTCAGAACAGATGTTCATAGATGTTCTTAAGGAAATGGAAGATGACCTTAACATTATGGATGATGCATATGTTATTCTTGTAAAAGAATATTTCCTAGATGGGAATAGTGAAATTAAGATGCATAGAATCAAAGAAATGTATAGGGGTGACCCTGTAACTATGGCAATTTATTCTGATGAGAAAGGGGCAAAAGGTAATGAAGGATTTACTTGTCTTAGACATAGAGAATTTAAATCTGATGACCCGACAGAACTTTGTGAAGAATGTGGTGGCCCAACATATCCTATACATTATGTGAATAGAGCGCATGGTGAAGAACAGTATTATATTAAAGGAGAAGTTCTACACTTTAGCAAATATAATCCAAGCAGACTTTATGGGTTATCACCAATCCTTACTCTTTGGAATCACATTACTACTTTAATTGCTATGGAAAATTATGTAAATTCTTCTTATACTAAGAGCAGAATGCCAAGAGGATTGCTTGCAGTTCAAACCAGAAACATTGATTCAATGAAAAATTTCTGGAGAGGCGTTAAAGAAAAGATGGAACAAGACCCGCACTTTATCCCTGTAATGGGAATAGAAGCAGAAAATGGTAAGGGTTCTATTGAGTGGATTAATTTTATGAACACTCTAAAAGAGATGGATTACATTGCTGTTAAAGAAGACCTAAGAGATAGGATTTCTGCTTTCTATGGGGTATCTAAAATTTTCATGGCAGACAATTCTGCTAGTGGTGGATTAAACAATGAAGGTATGCAAATTCTTGTTACAAACCGTGCAGTTGAAATGGCACAAACAATTTGGAATGACTATGTATTGCCATTTATTACACAACAATTTGGCATTACAGATTGGGAATTAAGATTGCCTCCTTCAGAAGAGGAAGATGAATTAGCAAAGATAAGGCTAAGAGAACTTGAAGTTCAAATTGCTGCATCAATTAAGAACTTAGGATTTGAAGTTGAAATGGACGATGAAGGAAGATTTTCATATCATAAACCTCCACCAGAAGGAGGACAACAACCAAAAGGTCAAGAGGGACAAATTGAGCGTGACCCCTATGCTGGAACAAATATTGATGCAAGTCAAATGGGACAAATGATGGAACAAGGTAATGCACCTACACCACAAGAAAACCCACCAGCAACAAGAAATAAACCTTCATCTGAAACAGGCCCAGATAAAAGAAATACAGGCTTACCTAGAGAAGCAGGAAATACAAACGTAGATAGTAGGACAGAAAGGCGAACAAGATGAATTGGTTATTAGTGCTTAAAAAAGACGATAAAATTCCTGAATGGTTGGAAGACCTTTTGGAAGAAAATCCGGGTTTATATGGGGCATTTCCCGGCGATGATTTTGCAGCACAACGAGATGAAAATACCAGACGATTAAAAGAACATATAGGAATAGACCCTAAAGATGAGGATTTTAGTAGAGAACTAGATATGTATAAAAATAAGTGGACAGAATTAAAACCAGAAATTGATAACGCTTATACAACATTATGGCAAGTAGCAAGTCGAGTTAGAAATAATAAGGCTTGGGGCCATGAACCTACAAAACCTGACCACCCATATAGCAGCCCCGCACAGTTCTTTCACTTCTTACAAAGATTCTTTGATGTAAGAAGATATGACCGCAAACCACATACTTCTGACCCAAACAGATATGGTTATCAAAGATATTATAAAAGAGAAGTATCGACATACCCTAGTAAAGAATTTAATAGAAGATGGCAAACGTGGGAAGAACTACAAGATTACTCTAAGAGAAGAGTTACAAGAGAATTTGATAAAATATTTGAAAAACTAGGATGGTTTGAATTTGATGTGGTAATTAAAGGAATAGGGGATGGAGAAAATTCTCCTCCATATACTTTCCTAAAATCTAGTTTTAAACAATGGCGACAACTACAAAAGTTCCTTGCTAGTGGGAAGAAAATTCCAGTAAAATATTTAGAAACTCAAAATAAGGTTCACTTAGACCCTGACCCAAAGAGGCGTTAAAATGACAGACGAAATAAAGAGAGCAAAGCAGGAACTTGTTAAGAAGATTAACAAGTTACACAATGAAAGAGGAGTGACTGAAAGTAAGAGTTACGATATGGTAGCAACTGACCCAAGCACCAAGGTAAGAAAGCAACCAGATAATGTGCCTAATGTGATTACACATCAAAAGGCAAAGAACAAGAAGAAGGAAAATATTCCTTTCTATTAGGGGTGAGAACAATGGGCGAAATTTTGTTGAAAGAAGACATGACTGAACAAGAATATGTTAAATGGTTACTTTCATTGAAACATAAGAAAACAGGAAAGCAACGGTTTTCAGCAGAACAAGCCCGTTCTCATGCCAAACAAAAATATGCGCCTAAGAAGCCTGAAAGAAAAAGTGCTACAGCAGAAACAGAACTTTACAGATTATTATCAAAAAAACAATATAAAACCCTTCTAGCAAAAAATAATTTAACATTACAACAGGTGCAAAAAGTTCTTAAGAATGTAATATCTAAAGTTAAGAAACGGGGAACTCGGTTTGAGGGAAAACCAAAACATAGTAAAGAGTTCTTAACATATTCTGAAGCAGATAAACAACCAATTGACAGAATGCCCAAAATAACATGGTCTTCAAAACAATTAAAGGACGCATGGGGCGGCCCCTATAAACCTAGAGGATTAAAGGTAAGTGATGCTAAATTTATTGCAGACAGTTTATTTACTTTAAAGGATTATATGGATGAAAAAGAATGGGAAGTCATTAGTAAAGTTACTAAAATTATACGCACTTCTCCTAAAACACAAGAAACTACTAGAAACATGAGTGTTCAAGAGAGAACATTAAATGAGATACTATCAGCATTAAAAGATAACGTAAGATTAACAGACGCAGATAAGAAAAAACTGGTAGAGAATAAAATTAATTCTAGTAAATTTTTATTAAAATTAGATGAGTCAATGTGGAGAGGCAAGAAGACAGTCCACCCTGTTATTATTGATAACCTAATTACTATGGAAGATGGAAAGAGAAAACCCTCAGATTTATACAAAAAGTTTGAGAGATTTATGAAAGGGGAATTTGGTAGGGGATTACCTAGTGCGTCTAAACTAAGAAGGGTTGCAGAAAGAATCTCTGCGAAAAAAACTGATAGAGCAAGTGTGCCACATTTGATAAGACAACTAAATAATGATAGTTACAAATATTCTCAAGCAAATTCAGGTAAGCATTTTAGTAAACTTGTTAAATCGTTTGAACAGTCTATTGGTGGAGATGGTAAATTTTATCAGGCTTTTTCCGATTTTATCGAAGAGAAAGACGGTACAGAGGATTGGGGAATAGATGAATTAGATACAGATATTAGAAGCCAATATGATAAAATGACTCAATCTGAAAAGAAAGGAAAAGACTTTGATGACTTTAGGGCAGAGAAAATAATTGATATTGTTCAAGAGATAGAAGAAGAATATGAAAAGATAGTAGACCATAAAAAGGCTATAGAAGCGTTAGAGCAGATAGTAAATGATAATACTGATAAAAACTTAGATGAATCATTAACCCAATTTCCAAACCTGCAAAATATATTAGATTTTTATGAAGGCGCACAAGAAAATATTACTGAGTATAAACAATATCAATCACAAGCCCAAGAGAAAATAAAGGCTAAGAGAGAAAGAGAAACATTACATAGAGAAGTAACTTCTAAACCAAAATCGGATGAAGAAAAACAATGGGAAAAAGAGTTCTTTGCAGAAAAGGCACAAGAACTTGTAGCCGAAGAAGAAAGAAAGAAGAAGACTATGTTCCCTACAGAAACTAGAAGAGTGAAAGATAAAGAAAGCCCAGAAGGGTTTAAAACTATGACAGAAGATGTAGACTTGTCTCGCGTTAAAAGATTTGGTAAAGAAAAATTAACTGCTAGTTTAGAAACAATGAAGGATGCTGTATCGCAAACTTCTCTCAAAGGGGCAGAGACTAACTTAAAGAATATTGAAGATAAAATACAGAGAACAACAGACAAATTTAAACAATCTCCTGATTATCGTAAACTGTTAAGATTAATTAATCCGGGTAGGGGTGACCCATATTACAGTAAGAGGAAAACTGAGAGGTTCCTCTATGATAAAAGGTTCAAATACCAAAAGCAAATGGACGACTTGTTTGACAAGTTTAATAAACAACCAAGAATGCAAAAATTATATGAATCACAAAAAGAATATCAACAACAAATACAAGCATTTGAAAGGATTCCTCAAGTAGAAAAACTATTAGAAAACTGGAGGGAGGAGTAAATTATGTGGGAAAATGTTATATTGAAAGAAGACAGTCCGTTGTTAGAAAAGATTGACAAAAAACAAAAGAAGAAAATTAAGAAACTTTGTCAGTCTGTTCAACCAACTGAATATATGGGTCAAGACTTTACCCGATTAGGTGATTTATTGGATGAAATAAAATCACTTGATGTAGAAAAGTCAGATAAGAAGAAGATGGAGAAGATTGAAGAAACAAACCTTTCTTTGGTCGCGGCTGCATCTGAACTTAGAAAAGATTATGAGATTCTATATCGCCAACTAAAGGGAATAATCTACCCAAAGAGTAAAGGTGATTTAGGAGATGAAAAAGATGAGTGAAGAAAACACAGATAGTGAAATGCTTCTTCTTATGAAGGAGTTAGTGAGTAAGGTAAACGACTTAGAAAAGGCCGTTTACAATAAAGATAACCTACTGATGAAATCAGGATATGTTGTCGCAAATACCCCCGTACCTACAAGTGGTTCGGGAGTAACGACTGTTGATGATATTGCCAAAATGGATTGGGCAGATATTAATGCAATGGTATCAAGAATGGAAGGTGCTAACTAATGTATGACGGTCTTCCTGTAAAGGTAACAAAAGAAGAAAAGTTGGAAGAGTTAATGACTAAGGTAGCAAAGAAGGCTAAAGACCTTGTTGTTGCTTATGGCGATACTTCTCAGGTTACCGAGATAGAGAACCAAGACGGTGAAACGGTTAAGATTAAGAAACCAAAGGCTGAGTCTGTTCCAGATGTAAAAGGAATGGATGAACAAAAAACAAAGGTAACTGAGTTTGAGGGATAATCTTGGCACAGTCTGGACTCTTCTTTCGCAAAAAGAATGCAGGGCTTGCGAAGCGTGTCCTTGACTTCTATGAAGATGTAAGATATAGATATTTATCTGCGAGAGAAGACCCTACTGAATATGGTAAAGACTGGAGAAAGTCTGTTAAGAAGATAAGAGATGATTTTGATGGACTTAGTAGTTTTACTAATGAAATGAAAAGATATTTAGATGAAGACGTTGTTTTTGATAAGAATGCACTTGATGCAGAGTCTAGTCAAGCAAGGGATTTATATGCTCAGATTAAAAGAATGCGTTATAATTCTGACGAAGTTAATGACCCCTTTGCTAAACAATTGGGAGATAATGTTATAGAAACGTTTGTAACTGAACCCTCTATATATGCTATGTTCATACACTATGCCTTACGGACGCACGCACACAGTATATCTGCGGCGGCATGGGAGAAGAACGATGTGAACATAGGTAACATTTCTGAGGGGGCTATGGGATTAGACCTTAGATTAGATGACATACCTATTTACATTATAGAACACTATGGAGATGATAAGGATACTTCTAAGGTTAAACCCAAGTTTAAGCCAGCGTTAGAATTATTAAAGAAAGTTTTCTTAGTGGACAACACAGAAGAAGATTGGGAAGCATTAATAGCAATTAGACTAAAGAAAGCAAAAGAAGAAAAGTCTGAAGAAGAAAAAGAAGAGACAGATTTTATAGTACCAAACAAGCCCATGTATAGAATATTTGAAGTCAATGATATTAAAGACCTTAAAGGATTTAGTGGAGAGTGGGTAGTTCAAGAAAAATACGATGGCATTAGAGTTCAACTACATAAAATAAAAGACAAGGTTAAAATCTATTCATATAATGAAAAAGATATTACTTCCAAATGTAAAGATATTGTTGACAAACTAGACCAAAAAAGATTTGGTGATAGTATCTTTGATGCTGAAATTATATTATATGATGGTGATGAACCATTACACCGTGCAGATACTATTGCACACCTATTCAAAGGAAAATATCCAGAAGCAAAATTAAAGGCTAGGGTGTTTGACATACTACATCACGAAGGAAAGAATGTAACTGATACTCCATTAAGAGAACGGATAAACATTCTATTCTATCAGTTAGCACAACATTCTTCTGATGAACTAGGATTCCCTAATAAAAAGAATACTAGAATAGCAGATTCTTTATCAGAAATAGAAAAATATTCAAAAGACATTATGGAATTACCAACTTCTGAGGGCGTTGTTATCAAAGACATAGAGTCTACTTATTATATTGGTAGTAGGAAAAATCCCAAGTGGATTAAATTAAAGAAGTTTGTAGATTTAGATTTAATTGTATTAGATAAGAAATCTACTAAGTCTAACCTTAATTCCTATACTTTAGGAGCAGGGCCACTTAGCGGAGAAGAAGCAAGAGAACATGGGGGTACAGAATTAAAAGGTCTAAAATATCTAGCAGTTGGTAAAGCATTAAATACTAAAGAAAAGGTAGATGTTGGAGATATTGTAAGAGTTAAGGTTGATGAAGTTAGAAAGAACAATGGTGGATATAAACTATATACTGCAAAGGTAATAGAAATCCCAGAAGTAGATGCTCCAGAGAAATTAATTACATTAGACCTATTATCTAAAGAAGGTAGAAAATCATTAAAGTATGATGTTAAAGACGCATTAACAAAGTTTGTAATAACTGATGGTGTTCACGGTGAAGCAGATATAATAATGAAATCAGATTTTGAAGGGTTTACTGTGTATGGTTTTAGCGGAGATTCTTTAATGGAAAAGAATGCTTTAGCCGACATGGATATGTGGAAGCATGAAATTGAAGAGTTAATGAAGGCAAAGTCTGGAGATGCTAGAGTAGCAATCAAAGCGTATTTACAAGAAATAGATACAGAGGAGAAGGGATTACATATAAATGAGATATTTAATTTCTGTAAAGAGAAGATACCTAAGTTAGTTGAAGATTTGTGGTCAGGTGAAATTAAAAGAATGGTTAATTGGATGAATGACCAAGATGATTTTATTAAAGTAAGTAAGGATAAATATACTGCCAACCGAGATAAATTAATAAAAGCAGAAAAGACACCAAAGAACGGTAAGTTTTTATTATACCACGGTAGTGATGATAACTTAGAAATGGTTATTAGAACGTCCGATAAAGAAATGGCATGGACAATTGATATAGAAGATGCAGAAGATATTTACAACTTATTTGGAAAATCAGGTAAGTTTCCTGCACAAGTTTCTACGAAGACAACAAGAGATAAATTGTTAGATTCTGGAGAGATTGAGTTAGGAGTGCAAAGGCATGGTTACCATGAATATAAATTAAATGGTGATAAGTTTGAGACTAGATTACACTTTAGAGTAGTTCCTGTAAAGAAAAAAGATACATGGGTGGTTTGGACAGGCATTAAGCAGAAAATGCTAGATAAGGATAAAGACGAAGGAATATGGGATATTACTGAAGACAGGCATAAAAAGTTAACCATGCAAGTTTAGTAATATCGTGGACTTCATATAGTAAATTAAGGAAGTGGTAATGTGTCGGAAGCCCAACTGCTTAAGTCGGATACAGAAGGAAACTTTAGGATATTAAAATCAGATGATTTAGTTATTGGTGGATACGCTTCAATAGAAATAGTAGATAAACAAAATGATTTAATTACATTGAAAGCATTAGAAGAAGCAGTAAACAAATATATGACAACCCCAAAATATAGAAACGTAATGTCAAATCATTCAAATGTTCAAGTCGGGGATGTAATAGAGAAGTATAGAGATAAAAACGGAAATCTTCACCAAACACAAGTAGACGATGTAGGCTTTTATGTTGTTATTAAACTAAGAGATGACATAGAAAAAGCAAAAGAAATTCAAAGAGGGATTAGAAAAGGAACCCTACGTTCATTCAGTATAGGTGGACAAGCATTATCAAAGAGGCAAAAAACAAGCGAAGACTTGGGCCAGTATAATGAAATAGATAAGTTAGAACTCCATGAAGTAACAATTTGTGAGAAAGGAATAAACCCAGAAGCAAAGTTTGACATATTAAAGGAGGAGAAGAGTGACATGACTGAGAGATTGGAAAAAGCACTTGAGGAACTTAACGGCCTTATGGCAGAAGTTAACAACCTCAAAAAGGAAGAAGGAGAAGAAATGCCTGTAGATGACGTCAATATGGACGAAGAATCTATGGACGTTGAATACTCCGAAGGAAGCGAAGATGAGTATGACGGTGAAAAGGAAGCAACGGACTTTGATGACGAGTCCGAGGATTCTGACGTAGAACACTCAGACTTCGATAATTATGCTAAGGGCAAAACGGGGCCTGAAGGCTTTGTTGAGGATGGCAGGTTACCTGACCATGATTCAACTGCAAAGAAACACCCACAAGGCGCACAAATGGGACAGTTATACAAGGAGTGGACTAACGAAGACTTCTCAACACTAGACCTTAGCACCGAGAATGTAGAGAAGGCATACGAGGCTTTCAAAGCAGAACAGTTAGAGAAGATGGCTTATGACTCTCTAAAGTCCCGCTTTGAGGAGAGATTCGTAAAGGAGCAAGACGTAAGAAAGGCTTCTGTTGCCCGAAACGAGTATGATGCAAAGAATGAAGTTGAAGCACTTAAGGAAGAGTTCTCTCTTCTTAGAAAGTCTTTAACTGCTCAGTCTGATGAGATTGTTAAGGCTCAAACCCAGACCATTGATGTTCCAGATGTTTCTGAAATGTCTTGGGGAGAGATTCACAACTTCATTTCGGAGTTTGAAAACTAAGGTGATTAAATATGAGTGGATATATTAAGTCAATGAGAGATTTGGAAGCCGCAACCTATGGAATTAGGGGCGGTCAGGGAAATTCGCTGCTTAAGGCAGCAGGTGTTGTCGGTGGACTAGGTTCAGCCCACGATGGTTCATTAGGCGGTTTAACCGGCGGTGGCCCAACGGCAGTATCAGCCCTATATAACATTGCATACGGTAAGAAAGTATGGTCAATGATAAACCAAGAATGTAATGCTTTGGCAATGCTTCCAAAGAGGCCATATACGGCTTCTGGATGGAGAGTGCTAGAGAAGAGAGCAGCCGGTGGCGGTAACAACAAGTTCAACTCAGGAGCGTTTGATACTAGCAATACTGTCGCAAAGGGTGCAGATAGCCTAAGAGCAGATATGCTAGGAGCATACGGTGAAAACGCGCCAATTAATGCTGATTCTGACACAACAATCGGAACCATTTCTGCGATTACACCAACCTATGCACAACTTAAGACCAGCCCAAAGACTGTGGCTCATTTGTTTGAGTTCTCAGAATTGGCTCTTGAGATGGCAAAGATTGATGACGGTGTTGGAGACATACGCGCTCTAATCCGTGAAGACATGGGTAAGCACCATGCTGAAGTTCAGAATGCAATGCTACTATTGCCTCTTGAACAGTATGACGTAGGTGGAAAGTCTTATGCAGAACAAAACGTTGGACTAAACTACACTTCTTTAATGAAGATAGTTTCTTCAAAGGCTGAGATTGGTGAGATGTATAACGAGGATATGCTACATGATGGTAAGACCGATGCTTCAACAGGAGCAGAACCACAGGTTTACACGTTATACGGTAATACTGCAAGAAACCCCGGAACTTCTTCTGGGGCTAATGGAGCAATCACCGTTTCTGGTGATGGTGGCTTTATTGACAGTTATGTGGACTATGGTGGAGATTACTCTGCTACTAGGCCATTAACTCTAACAATCCTTAACAAGGCGTTAAGGAACATTAGAGAGGCTGGAGGAAGCCCAAAGGTTATCCTAACAGGATATGACACCATTCAGCACATTGGTGACTTACTACAGTCCCAAGAGCGATTTATGGACAGAAAGGAGATTATCCCTACCCATAATGGTGTTAGAGGTGTAAAGGGGTCAGAAGTCGGCTTTAGGGTCGCTACTTACTTCGACATACCCATCATACCTTGCAAGGATATGCCTTCTACCACAAAGACGGCTGCTGCAACAGACCTAAGTGATATGCTTATACTAGACACAGACCACCTGTGGCTATCTGTTATGAAGCCAACCCAATACTTTGAGGATGGTATTGACCACGGCAACCCATTCGGTGTTGCAAAACTCGGCAATCAGGCTATGTACCGCACGATTGCAGAGACTGGTTGTTCCTTCTTTAAGGGACAAGGTAAGATAACCAACCTAAGTAGTGCGTGAGGTGATTAAGTATGGCATTAACCGCAACAGTTTTGGCTGACCACAAAGGTATGACTACACCTAGAGTATCAGGTGATGAATATTATGTGGATGCAAAAGTAGTTATGACAACATACGCTAATACGGATGTTGTAACGGCTGCTTCTTTGGGCCTAAACACCATAAATGCTGTTACCATAACGGGGAACTCCCAATCTGCTCTTTATGAAGCGCAGGTTGAATGTTCAGATGCAGGGGCTTATGCTTCTGGGTCATCCTTTACGATAATACTGCTGGATAACTCCAATGCGAATGACGCGGAACTGGCTAATGGGTCTATGACCGCTACCACCATTCTAGTTAGAGTTTGGGGCAATCTTTAAGATTGTAAATAAATGTGGCCTATGGCTCCTTAACGGGGCCATAGGTCACTACACACGACATTTTTTCAACAACATTCATAAGGGAAGCACACCCTCACACCATTCACAGGAGATGCGATTATGGCAGGTTCACTAAATTATGTGTTTAAGAACGCTGGTGCTGGCGATGAAGTAAAACAATTGATAGGACATAGGTGTAAACTTATGTCTATTAAATTGCATAATTCAGATGCAGTAGCACAGACTGTTCATCTATATGATGACACAAGTGATGCTGATGATAACTTGTTTGCAACGATAGTTGTTGCTGCAAATACTACGCTGGATTTGGACTATCATGGGGCAATGTTGGGAATTGGTCTGTATTTAAAGGCAACGGCTACAACAGGTAGAACCGTTGGTCAATTAATCGTTTCTGCTCAAGCGAGATGATTAGATGCCCGCATTAGAAAAAGACACAAAACTTGTAATGACGATATTATTCGTTGGTTGCATTAGTGGCATAAATGTTTTCTTTTATGCTGAATATGGCAATTTGCTTGCCTTTTCACACTATGCACACGCAGTAGTATTTTCGCTAATGACTATTGGTGGAATACTTGTAATGAAGGCGGTCTTTGACCTTGCCTTAAATGATTATATAGAGATGACTCTATTAGATAGAAGAATTGCTGCTTATTGGAACAGAAAGGCTAGGGATGAACAGCAAAGAGAAAAGGTTCGCCAAAGTCTTCAACAGTTTAATAATTCTTGGAACAGGGTTCCTATAAACAACCTAGCACAAAAGGCAGAGGAACCACAAACGGTATCTCCTTCTTTCTTAGCACAGGTTGAGTGATTAAATGTTAGAAGCCATAGCATTTGGAATGGATGAAACTGCTTTAGCATACGATATGCAAAGAGCGCATTCAGCCGATGTTTGGTTTCTAAGAGCAAGATTTTATTTTTGGGGGTTCATCGCTTCTGTATGTAGTTTTTGCATAGGCCATGCATTGCCTTCCTTTGGTATAAATATCTTTAGTTCTGCTTGGGGAGGGTTAACTTCAATATTTCATTTCTAGGTGATTGAATGTCGGTAATGACGGGATTCGTAATCATCTGTATAGAACAGTTAGGACTACTTTGGAAGAAAATAAATCCGCACGCAGTTGGAGTATATGGCGCAACACAAGTTGGAAAAACAACATTACACCACCAATTAAGAACAAGAGGAGATGTGCCGGAAATTAAAAGAAGAACCGTTGGTCGAGAAAGAGCAATGAGAAAAACAATTAAAATTGACGGTGACCAACATACAATCAAAACATCAGACATAGGAGGCGAAACAACATATTGGAATGAATGGCTATATGATATGAGAAAAAGAAAGGTAGAATATATTATCTTTATGATTGACGATAGACATTTAACAAAACACTTTGATATAGAACAACAATTGTGCTGGACATTTTTAGTTGATACAATATGCGCTCCTTATTGGGATATGGTAAATAAGAAATACAAAAAATCAGATAAAGATTATCCAAAAGCAGTAGGAATATGGGCAAACAAATTTGACTTATGGAAAGATACATATCAATTTAAAGACATTCAACAACATCATATATTTGACGCATTTAAAGACGGAATGAATAAACTAAATGAAAAAGGAATACCAACATACAAATATATAGTAAGTGCAAAATCAGATTCAGAAATGGTTTATCGTGGCGTAGCAACAATGATTGAGGATTACTAATGTGGGATATAATATTAAAAAATGAAGCACAACTTTACAACGACTTTAAAAGAAAGTTTCAACATTTGTGGGATGCAGCACAGGGCTATGAAGGGCAAGGAGAAGTAGCAACTTTGGATTCAATAGTAATGAGATACATTAAAGAAAATAAAGGTAAGCCTAATATGATGGAAGGATTAAAAAACGTAGCAGAAGGATATATTTATAGTAACTAGGTGATAAAATGACAATGACATATAGCCCTCCTTCTTTAATAGATGCTTCTACTGCTACCGCAGCAAACCCTTTCTTACCGCCCATTAAGTTTGCTAGGGCAGCAGGAGGTATAATGCAATATGATTATAAGAGTTCTAAACCAAAGAAACAACTTAAAGAAATGCTAAAGGTTCTTTGGCCTGAAAGAAAGTCATTTTTAAAGATACCTTACAGTTATAAATTCAATACTAAGGATAGATGTGTTGTATGTGGAACGCATAAGGTCTGGGAGGCTTCTGACCCAATGCGACCAACAATACCTCTTCACAAAGTTAGAAAGGGTTATCCAATGAGAGGCACTTATTGTGAGAAACATTCACAATTACATAGACAATATGAGATGTTAGAGCAGCAGATAATAGCCGATGAACACGGCCTTTCTTTTGAATCATACATACCTATGCCTAAAGTACCTAAAATGTTGCAAGCAGCACCGCTAACTTCATTAAGGCAATCCGATATTGAGAGTTTGTCAGGAGTGGGGTGGACTATTAGACCTCCCGCTATGCAGAATGAAAACGCAGAAGACGAACTTTTCCGTTTAACAATGGAACAAAATGGTATCAATAAAAGAGTTATTGAGTTAATGACTAAGGGTGCTAAAATTATTCCAAAGGAAGAAATAACAACTCCAACATCAAACACTACGGAGGCACAATAATATGGTATTTGGAACATCAAATAAAACCCTTGCAAGGCAAATGGATGCTAACACACAAGCACAATTTAAAGCCACTAATAACTTACTAACGCTACAGGAAAATCATGTAGAAGAATTTTTCCAATATCACGGAGAACAGTTTTTAACTGCACTTGATAAGTTATTGGAAGATGTTGTTGAAAGAGTTGTTAGTCAACAATTAGCGAAACTAAGATTAGATACTGTTGGAACAGGAACAGAATTAGGAGTTACTCCTACTGTTATAGCAGAATATCAACAGATTACTGATGCTAATATACAGTTAGATTTACAAACACTATTGGCTACTGCTATTAATTCAGAAGTGGTTTATCAAAGAAAGATGGCAAAGAGTCAGTATTTAGAGTCACAGGGCTTTACTGCCCCTGCACCACAGGCTCCAACAATGGCTCCTGTAGCCGGAATGCCTGTTCAAGGTGGCGTAGACCCATCAATGATTCAAGGGGGTGGACAGGCGACTCAGATTAATCAACAGATGTATGCACAACAACAAGCGTTTAATAACGCGTCCGGTTATCCTATTCCACCACAAGGCACAGATACAATGGGGAACCCTTATTGGATAGACCCTAATACGGGTCAAATGACCTATACTCCGCCTAGAAGTGGTTTAGGTCTAGGGCAGATGATTTCTAAAGGTGCTGCTTGGGCCGCTTGGTTGGCTTAAGTGGTATAAATGAGGATTCCCGGTACAATCCGTTATGACGGAACAGAATATACAATTGGTTCTGAACCAATCGTAATTGATTCTGCCGACCTCTCTGGAGATTTATTGGATAATGACATAGCCTTGCTTATGCTTAAATATATAGTCGCTCCTTTTTCACCAAAGAACTTTACAAATATTACTAAGAACCTAAAACATTTCTTAAATTGGACTCTATTAGAAGACGCTCAAGACGAAAACGATATGGAATTTAGTGCTGTTGAATATGAGAGATTTGTTAAAGACACATGGAAACAAATAGAAGAGTTAACTCCAGAACAATTTTATAAATACACTAAAGGATTTGCAAGTGGCACAGGTGATAAAGACCCATATGTTGCGTTAATGACAAATTTAAGTGATAAAGCAAAAACAATGCAGATGAAAGATGTATTTGAGAAAATAGGTTATGAGTGGTTATCATCTGCACACAAAGTAAAAAGCAAAAAAGGAACAGAATTATATGTTGCAGGGGAAAATGTCTTACCGTATAGGAAAGCACTAAAGGAAGTAGATACTCTATTTGATATTGATGATGGTGATGATAGAAAAAGCACAGGTATAAAAGGTTCCATACATCATAGGAAGTTTAAAAGAAAGGGCTGGAAACATTTACTTAATGAAACTGAGGAACAAGAAGACCGCGATGAAGAATTACTAGATGATGAAGACCTTAAAAAATTAATTAAGGAACAGAATATATATAAATATATGCATATTAATGTAACAGAAGAAGAGATTGCTAATAGTAAAAAGACCGGCAAATTAACTCAACAGAAAGTAGTTATTAAAATTAACTTTGATGAAGTGATAGCAGATATAATGTCACAACAAGGTATACATCAAGAAGGAATTGTATCGTCAGGCAACCAAGTAGAAACTATGGCTAGGAAAATGACAGATAAAGAATGGGTAAGTTTATTTACGGGGGATTAAATATGCAAGTATTAAAAGAACTTAAGGACGTTGTAAACCCTGATGATGGGTCACTAAACCCAGATTATAAAAGAGAACTACCTGATGTAACTGCAATTTCTGCATCATGGTATCCTAAAGGATGGAAAGACTTTACTGGCAAAGATGAAAAAATGTGGCTTAAGGTTAATACTAAGAGAGCACTTAATAAACTAATAGAAAGAGAAGGCGGGTTTGCAGGAGATGTTGAACTAAGTGATAGAGATTTAGATATAATTGAATACGCTTATCAAACAGGTGTTATTAGTATTACTACTGTTAGAAACATGGTATATGGTGTAGTTAACAGTAAAGGAGAGAAAGTTTTAGACCCAGACACAGGCGAACCTAAGTTTAAATTCCCAGACATTAAACCATATAGTGAAGCAGAAGCCAAATTTGTTATTGACCACATTGAAGTAGAGGGTGACAAGAAAAAGCCTAATGCTTTTGAATCAGAAATACTATTAGCCTTTGGTAAAAAAGGCCATTCAAAAAAATTAAGAGAGTCTCAAAAAGTTAGAAACACAAAGCCTATCGTTCATGCTCCTAAAAAATCACCTTACCCAGAAAGAAGATTTTTTGGAAATAGAACCCCAGAGGCTGGAGATACAAAATTAGATTTAGATTGGGATAATTTAATGAAAGTAAAAGATATTGCAGCAGAAATAGACAACGCAATTATTCCTACTAAGGTAGGTGTTTTAACATTGGAGATGGAGGCTCAATTTGGTGACGCAAAATATCTCAAAAACAATCCTTTCCTCGCTGAATCTCTTGGTGTCTATAGATTAAATGATATAGATTTTAAGGTCACAAAAGAATATCGTTTCAGAAACATGGTAGAACGTTCTCCTGAGAAGTCAAGACAATGGAAGAGGCAAAAGAAATATGTTCTAAGTGGACACAAAGATATTAATCCAGAATGGGGAGAACCGAGAAGCCGTAAAGGATTAGAAGAAGGTGGACAGGCTCGTTTTTATAGAACCCAAAGCGTAACAATAGTTTCTTATATTAAAAGGCAAATGTCAAAAATAAGAAGGTGGATGAGTAGATGAGTAAATTAAAGTCAGATAGTGATTTCACACAATCACAGGCGGTAGATTATGGAACTGGTTTTGGGTATTATACTACCCATTCAGATGTAACAGCATTGTTACAATGTCAAACATTTACTGGTGCGACAAGCCCAACAAATGTAGAAGTAGGAAAGATAATTAAAAGAGTTGAAGGAAAAATAGATGATAGTATTAAAACTTCATTTAGACCAGAAATTATAGAAAAAGAACACCATGATTTTATTGCAACAAGAGATGTTATGTATCCTGTATCACATTGGAAAGATTATATTGGTTTTATTCAATTAATATTTACTAACATTAGAAAAATAGTTAGATTAGAAGTTTGGAAAGGTGACTCATATCAAGACATTGCTTCTGCTATGGCAACATTAACTCCAACTACTACAACTGAAAACCATAAATATATCTTTTATGTAGGAACTCCGGGCGCAGCAAATACAATAAGATTCAATGTGCCCAGAAATGTTGCTAATGGTTTTTATAATCATTTAGGGCAAAAGACAACAGTATTGCAAATATGCGATGCAATCAATGAAAAGTTCCCAACAAAGACCGCAGGATTCACAGGGGAAACCCAACCTAAGACTATTGCAGGAGAAAACGATACAGGAGATGGTGGAGGAAACCATACAGGCAAAAATATCTCCGATTTCTTTTATGCTTCCCCAAGCCATGACGGAACAAAGGTTAAAATTTCTTCACTACTTCCTTCTGACGCAGGAACAATATGCACGATTGAGGAATGGCAAGGTTCTACTCTAACAAAAATAAACACTATTTCTTTTGAAGACAAAGAATCCTACGGAAGAAGAGAAGAGTGGTGGGATATTAAGGAAGAAGGCAGAATTTATTTTAGAAATAATTGGCCCTATCTTCAAAACAACGCAATAAAAGTCACTTATCAAATTGGTGGAAGCAGGGTTCCGGCGGCAATTCACGAAGCAGCAACAAAGATGGTAGCAGCAGAAGTGCTATTACACGATGATAACACAGTATTAATTGCTGAAACAGGTGCTAACATTGACCTAAAGACTAAGCATGATATACTTGTTGAAGAAGCCAAACAGATAATAGACGGTAAGAAACAGTTACTTCATTTAATTGATTAGTGATAATATGGGCGAAATGAAAAATCTTATTTTTGAGTTTCAGAAGATATTAAAGATTGAACAAGAAAGAGCAGAAATAGAAAAAGAGATACTCGCTTTACAGGGCTTAGAAGATTTAGCAGCAGATAACGACATGGTATTAGATAATGCAGCAGATAACTTCTTTAGAAAATTTGAATATGCAGTAAGTAAGGAGGAAAAAGAATGGCTGAACTCTCTTTCATCATGAATCTTATTGATGAGAATTGGACAAATGCAACCGTTGATGTTGACGGTAATGCCGCCAATGGGGAAATTAATGCCTTTGGAGATAATTGTCCGGGAACATCTTCACATAGAGCAAAGCCTCTTTTAATTGATATTAAAAATTTTACTCCAAATCAAGGAAGAAGAGTAGATTTAGATTCAACAGACATCATATTGTTTTATGAGGATTCAGCAAGCATTACTCATCCTACTATTGATTGGTCTGTTAGAAATGAAGAATACACATTTACGTTACATATTAGAACATTACAACCTAAAGGACAAGCCGACCTAACATTTGCAAGCACACGACTACAAAGTTTATATCAAATCGTCCGTTACATCATAGAGAAGAAGGGGCTAAGACCAACAATAAGTTCTGGTGATAGTGCTGAGTTATTAGAAATTACAGGCAGAAGCGATGCCAATGACAGAAATAAGCGGTTGTTGGGATATAAATTGACTGTTAATATGAAAAGGTTTGGAAGAACAATTGTAAGTTAGTGGGTGATTAAATGGTAAACAATGAAGTATACACAGGTGCAGGGTTGTCTGCAAGTATGATACCTGAATTAGAATTTGATTTAGGTGCGTTAATAGATGAAAGTGGAAAGAACGGAACGTTGATTGCGTGTGGGCCATTGCCCTCATTAACAATAACAGGTTCTGATTTTAACTCAGTTAAAATTTCTGCAACCACTAGAATAAAATTAGTGACTGATTTGTATAAGGGTTGTCTAGCAACAATTACAGAAAGAGATGATGGCGGCGTTGCTATTTCTGGTAAAACTGCTCAAACTCTTAGGATTAAATCTAACGGTCAAAACTCAATTACTTTTAATCAACAAATATCTACCACTAATAACAACAGATTTAAAATAGTAATTCATGGGTATGGTGCGCCACTACCTGCACCTGCTGCAAATGATACTGACATAGTATTAGCAGCAGACCATTGGTTAGGATTAGTTAATACAATTACACCACCTTCTGTAGATGTAGAAATGAAACAACTAAATCTTGCTATGGGTGGAACAAGAAACTTTGGGTATCAATACAAGGCCGCAGAAACACTAGGAGAAGCATCTTTTGATGTGGCTTTGAATAATGGTTCTTGGTTATATTATGCTTTAGGAGATATGACCTACACTACATCTTCATTAGGTGGAACTAGCAATGAAGCAGGAGATACATTAATAACTAATCGCTTCTATTCACATATTACAAGCAATACTGCAAATGCTTCATTCCATAGAGTATTAGATGATTATAACGGAAGCCAAACAGTAAAAAGGCTATTTCCTCCTTTAGCATCATATCCCGGTGGAGCCACATTAACTAACTATCAGGCAATAAACACTACTGATGGCATATATCCAGATATTCTATATAATATTAAAGAAAACGATTCAGGTGATTTACCTTCGTTTGCTTTAGAAATTACAGCAGAAAAGAATAACGTTACCCCTTGGAAGGTAGATGCCAATAAAGAAAGTATGTTTAGTAGAATTTATACTGGCTGTCAAGTTAACTCCCTTACATTAAACTTTGAGGAAGGCCAAGAGGTATTGGCATCTATAAGTGCTATGTCAAGAAAAGCACATGATGCTGAAACTCATTATGCTCCAAGAAAGGCCGTGCCAAGTGTTACAAACTTAATCAATTATGCAGGAACAGACACAGACGATATTACTCCCTTTATGTTTTCTGATGGCTCTATTAAGATATACGGTCAACAAATGGCTAGAGTAAAAGGAGGTTCTTTAGCAATCGCTAATAACTTAACTGCTCAAAGATTCATAGGAAACTATGACAGAACTATTACTTCTGCTCATATTGCAGGACAAAGAACTTATGATTTAAACCTTAACCTGCTAATAACAGACAGGACTATTTGGGATGAATTAAGGAATCAGGATGAAACAACAGATACTTCCTCAACTGATAAGTTAATTGAGTTAGAGTTTACAAAGTCAAACGGAGAATACATTAAGTTTAAGTTTAATAACTATTTAACTACTTCTGTAGACATTCCTTTCCCAGATGATAAAGGAGCATTAGAAGTCGCTCTCGCAGTATCGGCACGAACCCTAGAAGACAATGGTTGCTTATACAATGGAAACTGGGTTATACTGTGATTGATAACCCTTAAGAGATATTCAAACGAAAAAAGAACTTTTTCTAGGAGATGGAGGTAAATTTTAGCAGGGCATTTCCCGTCTAGGGTGGGTGTCGTGCAAAATAGGGGGTCAAAAAATGACTCTCTGCGGAGGCTTTTAATAAGTATTATACAATCAGATTTTATATTCCACTAACAATACGTTTGTATGTTTGTTAGTTATATTGTAGGTGGATAAAAACTATGGAAAAACAAGTAGTGAATGATAAGAATAAACTGTTTTCAGCAGTTAACACGGAATGCCATCACATCAAGGTATCGCCTGATGTAGATGAATATATGAAGGTGTGGGTCAAAGAACCCACATGGCTCCAAGTGGAGCAAGCGATGTCAAGCGTTATGAAACTTGACCCAAAAACAGGAAGTATGGAGATTGACATGAATGCAATGTATAAATTCATGGTTGAAAACTTCGTAGAAAAGACAGAACCCGTTCTGACAAAGATAGAACTTTTGCGTCTATCACCCTATGTAGGAGGACAATTAAAGGACATCCTACCAAATCCTTTAACGGGATTAGAAGGGGATGATACGGGAAACTAAAAATTTACAAAAACGCTTTGAGAGGTAACAATACTGAACCTGAAACAGCATTAGAAATATTATTATATAGTTATTGTAGGACATTTTCTGTAACACCAGAAGAAGCACAAAACACACCAATAAGAACTATAAATAAATTAATGTCTATACATGGGGCAGTTAAAGAAATAGAAGCCGAAGAAATAGACAAAGCAAAAAATCGGAGAGGGTGATTAAATTTCAATAGAAGATAGGATGTATTCAATATCCGCTTCTATTGAAGCCCTTTCCTCCCAAACAACAGGCCTACAAGATGTAATGATGGGGCTAAACAAATCAAGATTTTGGACAATAGTTAGTCGTTCAGCATCGGGTATTTTACCTAATTTCTGGGCAGTTCAAAATAAATTTAGGGCTATTACCGATGCCTTTGCAATGTATTATGAAGGACATGAAAAAGGCAATAAACAAATGATGGCTGCTATTAATGCACAAGTGCAACTAGCAGATGCATTAGATACATTAAATCCAAAACTATTAGATTCAAACACTACCTTTGAGGACTTTGCAGATATTGCGGCTACTACTGTTAAGGAATACGGTGCGATAGAGAAAGCATCAAAAATGTTAACAGAGGAGTTAGTTAGAAGAGGAGAAATTTCTGCTGATGATGCAGACGCTTTCTATGAAGAAGATGTGAGGAAAAAAACTACGGGTATATTAGAACCCCAACAAAAACAACTTAAAGAAGCGGAAGATAGACTTTTACAAGAATCATTAAATCAAAGAGAATTAGAAATGGCAAAAAACCCGGTTCATAAATTCTTTATTAAACAACGTCAAAAATTAACTGCATTTACTAAACTGATTGGCCCTGTTCTAAAAGGAATGTTAAAAATGATAGCAAGTGCTATGCTTTGGGGAACAGTAATTTTATTTGGGATATTGGTAATAGTTACTATTATTAAAGAACTTTGGCCCTACTTACAAAGCACTAGAAAAATGTTAGTGTTTTACTTTAAGATGATTTTTGATGCTCTTATAATGATTGTAGGGGGCATTTTTAATATGGTAGTTGGCGCATTACAAGGAGATTGGTCTAAATTCTTTGGTGGCTTAGGGCAAGTAGTGATGGGGATACTTCAAGGACTTATGGGAATGTTAGGTATTGTTGTTGCAATTGCTGTTGCTGGAATAGAATTACTTGTTAGAGGAATATTTATGAATGTAATTTCAATGAAAGATAAATTCTGGGGAGGGTTAAAGAAACTTATAGGGTTTGTTGCTACTATATATGCCGCAATATATTTAATTGCTGCCGCAGTTACTTTGATAACAACAGGATTGTGGATACCTGCTTTAGCCTATGCCTTAGGTTCTGTTATTGCAATATTAATTGCAAAGGCAATGAAATTTAAGTTTAGAGCAGGTGGTGGAACGGTTAATGAAGACATGACAGTTGTTGGAGAAAAAGGCCCAGAATTAGTTTCATTACCAAGAGGGTCTAGGGTTCATACTAATGCAGATTCTCAAAGAATGATGGGTAATACAACAAACATTACAGTAAATGTTCAAGGTCGCATAGGTGCGTCCGATGCAGAGGTAAAAGATATGGCAACAAAGGTAGCAAGAGAGATTAATATTAGAATGAATAGAACAGGCACAACAACAACGAGGTTTACATAATGGTAAGTATTAAAGACATTAGGTCAGAAGGCCCAGTATATGTTATGCTTGAACTCGCTAGAAGAAAGAATAATCCTATGGAAAGTGGGGCCACAATCCATACAAATAGAATAGGATTATATTGTGACACCCTTAATATAAGCACAGCAAAAACAACAATGCCATTTGAGGTTCCTTTCTCTGGGCTAATTTCTGGTGAATCAACTACTATGGTTATGGATGCTGGAATGGCTAGAAAACAAATTACTTTAGGAGGCATTATTACTGACCAAACTATTTGGAAGCGGTCTGGAAGTGCAGATGCTAAAGGAGCAAAAATGACAAGTTATGAAATTGCACAACTATTACATTCTTATGTAGATTCTTCTTTCTTACAGCAAGACCAAAATCCATCAAAATTAATTATATTAATGCCTAGCAGGGTTGATGATAACTTTGATATTAGAACAGGGCATGAAAATACCCCACATGATGAATTACCTTTAATACCATTTAGTTTTGCAAATAGAAAGTATGATGTTCCTGATTGGTCTGTTGGTGAAACTAAAGGGACATTTGATGCTATAGAAGCAATGAGCGATGAAATAAAAGGAATTGAAGGATTTATTACTGACGTAGGAACTGATTTATCAGGAGCCGCTACGCCTACTATAACTTTTAATATGACATTCGTTCAAGCATCTACAGCAATCTCTGACTTTATTAATACAACTTTCTGAGGAATATGAATGCCGGGAGTATATGTTGGTGAAACTAAATCGCTAGTGTTTCCAATGCTATGCGATGGCTATATTAATTTAGATTATTCAGAAATGCACCCTACTGATACTGACCTTTCTTTAAGGGCAGGGGTTTGGTCACCAAGAAATTCCTTTACATTAGAAGCAATCCTAACCCCTTACGATGTAAACGGCTATGGTAGTCATACTACTGGACAAGGAACGTTAGACTCACAAAAGACTTCACCGAGGTTAGGCGCAACTGAAAGTAATTTAACTCACTATCAAAGTAATAAGCGGTTTGGTACTTCACAAAATAATCAAAAAATGTCAATATTCTATAATACTAACTTACATTTATATTTAGAAAATACAACGACTACTAACATAAATCAACCTTCTGAATGGAAAATAGTGGCAGATTTTCCACAGGCAAGCAATGCAACGAGATACGTTGAGACACCTACACTAATTAAGAGCCATAATACTTTGCATGGATACTATGATGAAACTGCATGGTATGACGGCATATCTACAAGTAGAAGAAGAATAACTACTTCTGCAACAAATGTTACTCCAACCGCTACTATTCTTTGTAATAGGCATACTGATATTCCATATGATGAAAAAGCAACAGCCTCATCAGGAAACATAAATATTACAGATAATACAGATTTACCTGCATATGTTACAGGAGTAAAAGCAACAGGACAAATTGATTTTGATAGTATTAATATGCCATGTAATCAAAATGAAGCAGTAGGAACTGGTTCTTTTCAAATAGTAAAACAAGAAGCAGGTCAAACCACGGCTTCAAATAACGTATATATTCAAATTACAGATGGAACAAACACCTATAAATTTTATCCAAGAGACACTATTAGCGGCGGAAGAAGTTCTGAAGATTTAAGTGACTTAGCAAATTTTGGTGCTGGTGATTGGGGCTATCAAAAAGGAACAAATGATACTAATAACGAATTATACGTAACTGCGGCTAATTTAGCAGACGCAATAAATAGCGTAAGTTGGGCTAGTCCTCACTCTCAATTAGATTTGGCCGATGGCACTACAGTATCCAGCACAAAAGCATTATCTACTGTTCCATTCTTTACTTCTGCATTTAATGGAAATGTTACATTAGGTAGTGGAACAACTGCCAATTTTTGGAGCATAACAAACATATCAGGCGGAAACCCCGGAACAGAAATCAATGATTATATTACAATTACATCATATAATCCTAGTGGTGCAGATGTTGTTAGAAGATACAAAGCAAGTCCTCACGCTAACACAACCAACGGTGAACAGGCTACAACAAATAGTGGTTCTGTAAACGTTATTTTATATAAAAATGGTACATCCCAGCATCAAACAGTTGTAAACTTTAGAACAGCATTAAGTCATGCAAATGGTCACAATGGAGCAATTGCTTATACTAATACATCATATACTAATGGGGTAATTAATTTAAGACAAGAAACTGCTGGAACAGGTGGTAACTTAGCAATATCATTTACCTCAGGCATAATTAATTCTGGTGGAACTGCTCATGCAACTAAAACAGATTTTAGTGGTGGTGTAAACTTATACAACCCCAACCAATATGTTTCAATAACAGATAATAACGGAACACCAAATACTACTAAATATAAGTTTTTAACATCAACTGATGTAAAAAGTAATGGGGATACTTTAGGAGATTATAAGTTAGTTAAATTAGGAAACTCTGCAACAAATACACTACTTAATTGGGAAACAGTAATAGAAGCAAATCAAAATTTAGCAGTAACAGGTAGTGGTGCATCTCGACCAATAACTTGCACAAATGTAGGGGCGGGGGGTAATAATAGCACTCCTACTAAAAGCGGGACAATAGGTGGATTAACTCTTACCACTATGACAGGAGGAACTAATATTGTTTATACTACTTCATATATTTCTATTTATGATGATAACGGACTTGAAAAGAAATACAAAGGAAGTAAATTAACTGCCAATGGCGGATTAAATTATTCAAATGGTCAACTTGCTAATGGATATGTGCATTATCAAATATCTACAACTGCTGGAAGCGGAGGAAGAATAGCCACAATGAATAATTTAAGAACTGCTATTTTGGCAACAGATGGACATAACGGTTCTATTACAGTTACCCCAGTAAATAGTAGTGAAACAAGAACTTTAACTATTGGGGCAGCAGGTAGTCAACAAAATAACACATTACAAGGAACATGGCCGCAAGTAAGTAGTGTGAAATCATTTACAACTCAAGCATGGCAAACGCTGAATACTGCTAACATTACGTTACAAAGCGGAGAGGCTGCTAATATTGGTGTTGGTGAAACAATTTATAATTCAAATGGCGAAACAGTAGGAACTGTTTCATCTATTACAGGTGATGTATTAGCAATGAGTTCTCAACCAAGCAATGTTACTACTACATTATATGCATCACAACCTAGAGAGGCATTATATTTAGACTCGGTGTATAAAATTACTTTGACATATAATGATACTACAGGGAAAGTAGAACTATTTTTAAATAATTCTTTACAAAAGTCAGCAACTGTATCTATACTTGATGCTAATGCAAACAATTATAAATTTGAATTTGATGCTTCAGATTGTAAAATAGGGCAAAGCACAAGTAATACTACACAGTTTTATGGTGAATTGTATGAAATAGCAATGTCAAACAGGATAAATCCTTCTATTACTTCAACTACTTTATCTCCGGGACTAAGTGATATTATCTTCTATTATAGGTTTGATGAATAATGCCAGCAAATTATATTTACCCTTTGAATGTTGGCACATTAAATACGCATAGTTTTAACTATACTTGGGCTAATAGATGGAAGCCTGATTTTGCATTTAAAAATGTATCAGTTAACCCTACATTACATAATCCAGCAGCCACTTATAATCCCGGAGGAGGAACTACTCATTCTTTAGGCACTAAGTATGCAGGTGCATCTGCTAATTTCTTTGAAATAAGAAAGGCTCCTACCGATGTAGGTTCTACAGCAGAACCTGATATTTCTAATCATGAATATGATAGAATCGTAAATAGGATTTTACCTTCTAGTAATCCTAATACTTTGGCTAATTATGTAACTAATAAACAAGATACCCAATCGCATAAATTAAGATGCTATGATGGGCTACAAGCCACCACCGGACAAAAGGTTGGTGGCAGTAGCGCACCAGAATCGGGTTTAGACTTAGATAATTATGATTACTTTGTATTAATTAACCCAGAAATTTCAGATGATACTTCTCCTAGTATTAGACCTCACTTTGCTAAGATTAAACAAATAATAACTTATGATGAATATGGGGATGGGTTTGAATTTGAACCAAAATATCCTACTTCTATTTCAGAAGGAACTAACTTTGAAGTTTACAAAGGGCCAGCAGTAACTAATACAAATGTTGTTGCTGTTTCATATGGTCTTAGAGGAGATACAGAAGTTAACACAGCCCTAGAAAAGTATGATGGTTTCTGTTCTGTTTCAAAACCAACATGGTACTTTTATGAGGATAGATTAGAAACTAAAAATCAACTAGATTATGGAACAAAATATCTATTAACTAATTGCAGGTGGTTTAAAGATTGGACTAAATATCATACAAATGAAAAAGGATATAATAGTGGAAACGCAAATGCTTCTTGGACTACAAACAAAACACTAACTACTTTGGGCAACTATGATTTTACAATTAATGATATAGGACAAAGCCTATGGGGATATGGTGGTGGAGAATATCATCATGGAGGAATAGTTACTAGTTATGATAATAGTGCCAATACTGTCACCTTAGACCAAATAAGATATAATTTCGGTACAATTAGTGGAACTTCTAATTATCTTTACTATGGCAGGACGATACACCATGCCGTGTTTAAAACAGAAAAGAAATATGGGGCTAGAGTAAGAGACTTAGGAAGTAAAAACCATCATGGTATTTTAGTTGATAATACTGAAGTTAAAGATGAAGCGGGGAATGAAATAGATAGAAACACTACATATACTATTAATCCTTCTGAGTGGGTAAATACTTTTAGAAACTACACTAGAAACGCATCTGATAGAACATCAGAACATTCTAGTTATAATCCAGCAGGAACATATAAATTAATTACAGGAGACTTGTCTGGGCCTAGTAGATACTTATACTTTAAAGACTCTAAAAACAGAAACAACGGTGTGACTAATATTATATCCCCTACCAGTTTAAATAGTCCTCAGAATAGAATAACTCAATCAGCAACTGTTACCTCAGTAGATGAGTCTGGTGTAAAGCACCTTAAAATGAAAGAAGATGATAAATTTACTATTAGCACATCTTTACATAGAGGAAGTTTGTCTGAATATGAGTTGCCATATTTAGCATCTACAGAAACTACTTCTGGTCAAACTATTGTTTTACAACAAGTGAGAGAAGGATTTGATGCTAGAAACGATTCTTTCTTATCTGCTGGTGACATAATAAGATTTAATGATATATTCTATAGGGTTGCCTCAGTAGCGGCCCCTTCTGATAGTTTAAGGACTCAAGCCGTTACTGTAGATAAAAAGAAAACATTAATTGGAGGAACATGGGAGGCCATTGGGACATTACCATCGGTATCTAATAAGAATGTATTTGTTCGTGCTTGGAATGGAGGTTTAACAGGAGCAATGCCAATAGATACTGAAGGAGTATACAGTTCTAATTCATTAGCAAGACTTACCATAAATGGTAAAACAGTTACAAAAACAAAGACTAGACTATATGATAATAAGATAGTGTTTTTGAATAAGCAATTCTATGGACACAACATACCAGTAGACTATGGGGATTCTATTAATGGACACATTAAATTAAGAAACCCTACCAAGAAGTTTTATATTCCTTCTAATAATATTTCTTTCTTATATTATATGGAAGGCAACTATTCTATGGAAGAAACATCATTTATAGGGAGTGTAGAAGATATATCTTCAAGGAATGAACATGGTAATATAGTTTATACTATTACAGGCAGGGATAAAATTTCTGCTCTATTAGATAATAGTATTAATAAAAATTTGGAACGAACGAATGATATTGTATATTCTTCTTTAAACCCTATAATAGACTTTACAGATTTATTAGACGCTACTTATACTGTTAACTCAGTTCAAACAAATGGAATAACATTAAGCGATTCTCTTGATTCATTACAAGAACTAAATAAACATGACTTAATATTCTATAACAATAAGTATCTTGGTGAAGTATCTACTGTTACAGACAATTCTGGAACTACTGTCATAGTCTTTACACATAATAATAGAACTACAATTACTAATGGCAGCAGGGCGTTAAAGTTTCATAGATTAGGAGGGACACAAGGTTATCTTACTGGGACTAAAGCATTAGGGTCTAACATACAAGATACAGTATATCCAACAGACTATGCACACTTAGGAAATAATGGATGTAATTTTGTTACAGGCATAAAGAATCTTTATTCTGGGACAACAAATACTAAAAGTGACCTATTATATTCTTCTGCTACTGGAAGTTACTCGTCAGATGAAAGTTTAGGATATGACATTACAAGCATTAAAGGAATAACAAGAGGAAAAGATTCTTGTTTTGCCTTTAAATTAGCACATGAAACTCAAGCAGGTAGAACTATCAACCCCATGCAAACAACATCTAGCGTTAGTCCATATACTATTACAGGAATAAATACTAAAGATGAATCTAACTCCGTAATTTCATTAGCACCTACGTTCCCATTAGTATTAGGTAGTATAGAAGAAAATACTTCTGATACTGCATTAGGGGGAGGAACAGGAACAACTGGTATATATTTAGTAAATAGTAGTATTCCTAAAGGAGGATTCTTACATAAACTATCTAGCACATTAGACACTAATTATTACTTTGGAGACAGTATTTTTAGATATACTGCATTAAACAAGTTTAAGGCAGGAACTATAAACCAAACATATGATAGCGTTTATAACGATGCAGCCAGTAAACAGAATCTACAGGGCTATTGTTCAGCATATAAGGTAAATTATGCGGGTTCTCCTACTGCGATTGTAACTGCTGATGATATAACAAACTCACAGTATCCAGCAAGAAGTTCTAATTTTTGGACAAGTGGCTTTTTAGGAATGGCAACTTCAAGAAAGCCTCCAACTCAATACCCCACAGGTACAGGAGTAGGTATTCATACATCAGGTGGACACTTAGTAGAACAATTAGAAAACATCGACTATAGGGCTAAAAACTATGAAATTCTAGGGCTTGGAGATATACACATTGATTCTAAACTTCGACATAATAATATAGCCTATGCCGCAGATGCTCATGAATTTACGTCTTTTGGTTTAATGTTAGAAGATGAAGGCACTTCTGGTGGTAGTATTTCCCATACAAACTATACAGGTTCAACACCTTCTACCCGACAAAGAGATTCAGACTACGATACAATGACAATTAAATCTGCTTCTATTACTCCCGCAAATATGAAAAGATTCGGAGTAATGCGTTTGGTAGAAGCCACTTTCGATTGGCATTTCAATCCTGTAAATTATGAGACTTTACCTACAACTTCTAAATTACCAGTCTTAGAAAGCATAAAATATCCTAGAATGAAGATGTTATATAATAACCTATCTGTGAATTTTGACTCCGTTGTTAGTGCAAATAACGGAACTCTAGTAATTAGAAACGATGCTGGTGATACAAACACCTCAATTTCTTTAATAGCAGGCGATACTATTTATAGAGGCAAAGACGGAACTGTTCTAGGAATAGCACATAAAACAATCTCAAATGATTCTACATTAACAATACATAATAGCGACACGACTAAAGACATAAAATTGTTTTGGGACGATGAAAATGATGCTACTAATGATAAGATATACATTGTTAGACCAAAGGTATTCAGTATGATGTCAGAACCTGAAGGCGAATGGGGATTAAATGACTTAGGAATTACTAATGGTTTATATATGCCAAACGTATATCTTGCTATACCTTTCCTAAAAAGAGATTATATTAGACATCATTTGCTAAAAGGAGATAGTAGTAGTGATTCAATGGATGCACACAATTTATGGGTTCCTTTAATTGGAGAATCAATAGACGGACTAGGAAGTGGGAACGACTGGAGTGCAAGTGATGATAGAGGACAAGTTTCAGCATTTCACCAAGCAAAAGATTGGACAGGTAATAACAGCGAAGTATATTATCATCCTTCTAGGGTAGTGAATGCTATTACAAGGCAAACCTTTGGTAGCAATTCAGATGGGGAACAATACAAAACACACAACAATACACATTTATATGAAGGCTGCAATGTAATATTTAAAGATATGAAAAAAGTAACTAAACAAAGAGATGCTAATAAAGCATTTACACTTCCAACAAGTGCTGTAATAGACATTGACGCTGATGCTGGTTCTATGCAGCACACATGGGCAGATAGCCTCGGAACTCTGGGGTCTTTAGGAAATGAGAATATAGACCAACATAGCAGGGTTTTGAGAGTCAATCAGTTATCAGACCCAGACATGGCTCTATTAGGAACAAAGACACGCAAGCACTTCTTAGGAGAAGACAGTTGCAGAAGCGATGCTGCGAACTACGGAGATAGAGAAAATAGACACTCCTATAACGGTGCGCTTGGCCTTGGTAATTACGACCAGAAAAACGGAGATATATTCCAAGCACAAGCATTGTTTAAACCCAAGATAGATTTTGGTTCAGGCTCTTTAAATTCTAAAACATTCACTATTACTTTAAATTCTTCTTGTATTAATTCATGGATAGACTATGTTCCAAACCTAAAAGGATATTATCTAGTATCAGATAAATTAGTAGGAACTAATATAACACTACCAGATAAAGATGCTTTTGACCAAACTACTACAACAAATAAATTGACAGGAGAACCTACATTTATTAGTAAGATTACTTCACACACATATAATGATACAGGAACATATGTTGTCCACACTATAGTAATGGACACTACTTTAAATACCACAAATCACGGTAAGACATTTAGGCTAATGAAAATCTCAGAAACTACTTTTGAAGAAACTCCAGATTCTTTTGAAGTAAATAAAATGTTTGATACTGGTTTAAAATATGAATATCTTACTCAGAATTTTATAACCGGAGAAGCAGAATCAAGCGAAAATAGTTTAGGAGATTCTGATTCAGGCGGCTCTACTGCTTCTGTAAGCAATGATGATTTAATATATGAAGAAGGTCTATTTGCAATGTATTTATTATTAGATGTAGATAATATTACCGGAAGTGGATATGCAGATAGAAGAACATTAACTAATGCTAAAGCCCTATTCACAAATGCACAAAGCATGGAATGTAATATCACAGACGGAATTACTTCAGATGTTAAAACAATTACAGTATTTGAAAGCACTACTTCTTTAAGGTTTGATTATTCTGGAACACTAAGCGGTAAAGGAATAGTATCCTTTGGTGAAATATTTACAGTCACAACTCACGTTAAACCTAAACTAAATAGAGCAAAGAAAGCATACATAGGAACTACATTTATTATGGGCACAGATGCAGAGACAGCAATAGAAGAAATTTTAGAAGAGAATGACATAGATGTAGATATAAGTGGTAAAGATTTAGTTTATACTACAAACATTGTTTCTCAAAACACGACAGGCACAACAATTACATTAGAAAACAACGCTATTAATCTAACAGCAGGTGATGACATATATAATCAAGATGGAAAGTTCATAGGAGAAGTAGCATCAACTTCTACTAATACAATTACACTCGCAGAGTTAGATAGCGGAGGAGCAGATGTAAATTACAAACCTACTGCAAATGATGAGATTACAATCTATAATAGAAAACCTCTAGTTTTATCTAATAAGTTTTCAGAACACGATGTTTTCGGTGCAGTTAATTCATTAGCATCTAAGAAAGGATTAGAATACCAATTTGTTAATGACAAAATGTTAATAAAACAAATAGAAAACTATGATGCTAAAAGAAAGTTTGATATTTCATATAAGGAAGGAACTGTGTTAGAAATAGAAAACAATACGACTCTCTTCGATAAGGCAAATAAGATAGTGGTAATAGGAGATAGTGTTAAAGCAGAAGTTGCTGTGCCAATACTAAAGGGAAATACTAAAACTATGAGAGTTGTAGACCCTAACATTAAGAATCTAGGAGAAGCAAAAATAAAAGCAGAAAGACTTCTAGCAACTCATAACTCTCCTGCTAAGAAAATAACATTGAAAATGGAAAGAAAGGGAACAGAACTGATGCAAGCAGGGGATTTGGTCACTTTAACATTTGAAAGTCATGGAATTAAGAATGAAGAGTTTACGGTGTTTGAAATAGAAAACGTCATGTCAGCAATTTCAACTGTTACAGTAGGAACCTTTAATAAGACTATCGCTGAGAGACTATCTGAACTAGGCCAAAAGCAACAAACAGGCTTTGGAACATTATTCAGCAAAAACTCCGGTGAGGCTGTTAAGGTTCATTATTCATTTGAAGAAGTTCTATTAAGAGAAAATTCATTGAAATACCAAGTAACAACTCCGGGTGGAACATTAGTAGGATGGAACACATCAGTAGGGCATATCTCAACAATAGGCGCAGGTAATGATACAGTAATAACAAAGGAGATAAAACTATGATAATAAACGCTGGTCGCATTGCTTTGGGTAAAATGATTAAAGGCGAAAGTGTCAATGCTTTCACTTATATTGACGCTGGTGATGGTTCAGATTCTTCTTCTATATCTCAAACCACCTTAGACCATAGCGTGTTAACAACTCGTAAGTCTGCTACTCCAGAACTTGTAGGCAATATATTGATTTACTCTGTAGATTTCACAGGTTCGGAATTAGGTAGCAATACTATTTCAGAACTTGGTATCTTTAATGCATCAACTGGTGGTGATATGTTAAGCCGGGTTACATTTAATAGCATCGGCCCCTTAGCAGCAGACGAAACGATTAGTTTCACTTTTAGGTTGGAGGTCGTCTAATGGCAACAAATCCAAAGTTTATCACCACTCTGTCAAATGCTATTGATGGAACAAGTGGAAACAATGATACCGAGCATATACAGGATGGAACAGATAAACTCCATTCTGGTGTAATCAATGCTTTAAACATTGGAACAGGTTTATCATTTGTTATACACGGAGGAGATATAACACAAAATAATGGTGGCTCTACATATACTCGTTTTAACATAACTGAAATTAAATATCTTAGAGATGGTAAATTACTTACTGCAAGCGCAGTTACGAATCAAGAACCTGCTTGGGCTGTAAACTCTGCAAATGACTGGTATGGAACAATTGTTATAGCAGACGGTAGCCAAAGTGGAGAAAGTGCAAACACAATTAAATTTAGAGGAGCAACTGCTTTAGGAACTACAACTTCTAAAACTGCTTCACCTAAACCCGGAGATATACCTATAGCAATAATTCAGATTGCTAAAGGTAGTGCTGCTAAAGCAGTTGATAGAAAAGTGCAATTCCTTGGTATTGGTAAGGCTTCTCAATCAATGTCTTTCTTTGGTTCTAACTTTACAGAAGACCTAAGAATAAACGATGATGGAACTATAACTAAAGGTGGACAAACAATTACTTTCCCTGCGACTACAGGTAATGTTGTAACTACAGGAGATTCTGCAACAGTTACAGCAACAATGTTAGCAGCCAATTCTGTTGATTCTTCAGAATTAGTAGATGGTTCTATTGATACCTCTCATATTGCTGATGACCAAGTTACTTATGCTAAGATTCAAAATGTTTCAGCAACAAATAGAATACTTGGAAGAGATTCATCTGGTGCTGGAATCATAGAGGAAATAACTCCTGCTAACTTAAGAACAATGATTAACGTAGAAGACGGCGCAGATGTAACTGATGAAACAAACGTTAAAGCAATCTTAGCAGCATTAGATTCTAGCGATACACTATACATAGGAGATTCAGGTAACGACACTACTGTTGACATTCGCGGTAATCTAACGGTTCAAGGAACTCAAACAGTAGTTAATACTGTTACTATGAATGCCGCTAATGCTGTTGTTTTTGAGGGGGCTTCAGTAGATGGAACGACTACAACATTAACGATAGAAGACCCCGACCAAAATAATACAATTACATTACCTGATGCTACAGGAACCGTTGTATTACACAGTCTTGCTCAAACATTAACTAATAAAACTATTGATGCAGATAACAATACTATTACTGATTTAGCAAACGCAAACATAAAAGCGGGTGCGGGAATTTCTGCTACAAAAATAGCAAACGCAACAATAAGTAATACTGAGTTCCAATATCTAAACGGGGTAACAAGTGCTATTCAAACACAAATAGATGGGAAGTCACCTACTGCTGGTAACACAAGCCTAGTTACTGTTGGCACAATATCAACAGGTACATGGCAAGGAACTGCTGTTGCTGATTCTTATGTTTCTTCTGCTTCTACTTGGAATGCTAAACTTTCTCCTACTATTGGTGATTATACTGATTTAGGAACTGGAACAGATTCTACCAATGATAAACTAATTGTTTATGATAATAGCGCATCTACCTTTAAAAGAGCAGAAGTAACAGACATATTAAATGAAATTGCTTCGGGCAATGTAGTAGGTTCAGGAAAACTTTGGGCTAATACATTACCTGCTGATGGTGCAGAAGTTAACGTCCAAGCAGATTGGAATGCTTCAAGTGGTGATGCAAAAATTCTTAATAAACCAAATGTGCAATATACATCAGCCATTCCAAATGCTACTGCTTCACAAACTGGTTTAGCAACTGCAACTCAAATTACTAAATTAGATGGCATTGAAGCAAATGCTACTGCTGACCAAAGTAACGCTGAAATTAGAACAGCCGTTGAAGCAGCAAGCGATTCAAATGTTTTCACAGACGCAGACCATACTAAATTAAATGCGATAGAAGCAAGTGCTACTGCTGACCAAACAGCCGCAGAAATAAGGACATTAGTAGAATCTGCTACTGACTCAAACGTATTTACAGATGCAGACCACACTAAATTAAACGCTATTGAAGCATCTGCTGATGTAACTGATACTACTAATGTTACTGCCGCAGGAGCATTAATGGATTCAGAAGTAACTAATCTTGCATTTGTAAAGGGACTAGCATCTGGTATTTCTGATGGAAATGTTTTAGTTGCTAATGCTAATGTAGCAGATAATGACTTCTTAAGGGTTGATGGAACATCTATTGAAGGTAGAACTGCTGCACAAGTAAGAAGCGATTTAGGTATTAGTGATAATGAAATAATAGATTGGACAACAAACCAAGGCGCAACTAATATTCATTCTGGTAATTATATTGATACTGACACATGGAGGTCAATAGAAGCAATACAGGATATAGTAGGTGCAATGGTTGATGGTGGAACGGAAACTAATATTGCTGTTACTTATGATGATACCAACGCAAAACTAAACTTTGTATCAACAGATACTCAATTATCTACTTCAGCAGTTCAAGATATTGTCGGGGCTATGTTTAGTGGTAATACAGAAACAAACATTACTGCAACTTATCAAAATTCAGATGGAACAATAGACCTTGTTGGAGCAACAACAGGTCTTAGCAATATTGTTGAAGATACTTCACCACAATTAGGTGGGCATTTAGATGTTCAAACATATGAAATTAAAACTACTAGCAGTAATAGGGATATTATCCTAAGACCAGATGGTACAGGAGGAGTTTTAATTGCAGAAGAAAATGAAAGTTTCCCATCTTCTCCTGCTCCAAACAAAGGAAAATTAACTGTATTACATGATGGTGGAACAGGGCCAACACTATTACTTTCTGATACAGATAATGACCAACACGGCGGCCCTAATTTAAATATTTACAGAGGTTCAGCCTCTCCTGAGGATGATGACATTATTGGGCAAATTAGTTTTCAAGGAGATAATGATGCTACTAGTGCTGCAATAAAGACATATGGTAGAGTTAAAGCATCAATAGAAGATGCATCAGATGGTACAGAAGATGGTAAATTATCCCTAAGCGTACAGAAAAACGGCACACATACAGATATGCTAACTATTAGTGCTACAGACAATTTAGTTAAAGTTCATGGTAATTTTGAGGTTACAGGAACACAAACCATTGTTGATACCGTAACAATGAACGCTGCTAATGCAATAGTATTTGAAGGTGCTACTGCTGATGCGTATGAAACTACATTAACTATTACAGACCCAACGGCTGATAGAACAATCACTTTACCCGATACGAGTGGTACTGTTGCTTTAACCAGTCAATTAACTGGTGCTGGATTAAGCACAGAAGAAATTCAAGATATAGTAGGTGCTATGTTCTCAAGTAACACCGAGACTAATATTACTGCTACCTATCAAGATTCTGATGGAACTATTGATTTAGTTTCTACTG
>Ga0209232_1000024_pt1 | contig 98424 bp, 95 predicted proteins | sample ETNvirenome_2_60_FD_184066 | JGI IMG/M metagenome (GOLD analysis project Ga0209232, IMG submission 184066) | Marine viral communities from the Pacific Ocean - ETNP_2_60 (SPAdes) (version 2) | ecosystem: Environmental > Aquatic > Marine > Oceanic | place: Pacific Ocean | collected 2013-06-22 | reverse complement strand
CGGTGAATCCTCAGTGGAGAGTTTTAACACTTGGGCTAATGACTTAGCAAATTGTGTGTTGGCGACAGGATACATGCCAAGCATGCCGATTCTGCCGCGAAGTAAGCGAGTGGCTCGTTCATTATCGAGAATGATATGCGGATGCTTGGTGACATCATTTGCCAGCGTCAACGCATTACGAGCGATTGTAGGATTAAGACTTTCTTGTGCTGTCGGCCATGAAACTATATAAACGACTTTGCCGCTTGCCTGAATAGAACGTAAGTAACGCTCAAAGACAGGGTGCAGAGCGGTAACAGAACTACCGGTACCACCACCACCGCCAGCAAGGACGAATAACCAATCAACTTTACCGAGCTTGATGCGGAGAGCATCTTCAACAATTGCACCATTTTGACTTAAAACCTCTTTTCCATAATCTACGTTTTTTCCGATGCCATCTGCATCTGGTATAAGGACAACGTGATCCTCTTCGACATTCTTTGGAATGTCTTTGCCTGTTGTATTCACAAGCAGTGTTTTATTAAAACCAAGTTCAATAAACGCATTCGCCATTTTGTTGCCTCCACCGCCGACACCGACAAAGCCGACATTAATAGATGAGGGCGCAGTATTCTCTGGGAGTAAATCTTCATCAGAGTATTCCATCTGTAATCCGAAATCCTCAACCATTCCAAAATCTTCTGCTTCTACTTCTTCGTGAAAACTATCCTTTTCTTGCACAAACGCTGGGGGTGGCTCTGCGGGAGGCAGAAAATCGAACTCATTATTATCGTTATCGTTAGACATTATTGGTTAACCTTTGCATATCCTAATTTTTTTTCAATCACGATTTGCATGTCAACACAATCTTTGAGTGAATCAAGATGAGAGATCAACAAAACGTTCTTGAAATATACCTTAATTAGTTCCAAAATCCGAATAAAACCCTCCATATTTTCCTCATCCAGAGCTGTGCCAGGTTCGTCAAGAATAAATAAATCACTCTTAGGCAAAGAAGAAACACTTAAGAGCGCTAATCTAATTGCCATTGCACCCATAGTCTTTTCGGCACCAGAAGCCATCTCGATAGGACGAGGTTCATGTTTGGGGTGTTTAATGAAAATATCGAATTTCTTACCAGAATCTTCAAAGAAGATTTCAAAGTCAACAATGTTTGCTAAGACTTTTGCGACCTCTTGGTTGATAACTGGAAGTTTGCGTTTAATAATATCGTAAGCAATGCCAGATGTGTGCATACAACGCATATAAAGATCATAGGCCGAGAATTCCTCTTGTAAGTTTAAATACTCCTGTTTTTGTTCTTTGATGTTTTCTACGTTCTTTTCTAGCGAGCCGACCTCTTTGTAAAGAGTTAAAGTTTGGTTTTGACATTTTTTGTAACTGTTGTTGGCTTTTTCCAGCTTCGCAGTACAGGAGGCCAATTCATTTGTAAATTCTTCAAAATTCTCGATAACATCTTTATTTTCTTCGTACTTTTGCTTCTTTTCTTCCAGCTCTCTTAATTCATAACCTATACGCTCAATGGATGCTTGATTTTTCTCAATCGACAAATTAAGATCTGCTATTTCATGAGTAACTATATTTTTCTTGTCAGCAACCTTGTTGTACTTGGATAACTTTTCTTGAATCAACTTCGGACGTAAGCTCTGAAGCTTTGCGTCGATCATTCTTAATTGTGACTGCTCAGAAGCTTGTTCATTTCTGATTTTCGGCAAACTGTTTACAGCATCGTGGGCTTCCTTAACAAATTCATTTTCACAGCAATATTCACAGTTAGGATCATATTTGTGACCTTGAAGAAGCTTTGACTTCTTTTCTATCTGTTCTACCTTTTTCAATAAAGAATCTACAGTATTTATCTGTTCTGCGTGTTGATTTCTCAAAGCTTCGATGGCATCACTTTGTTTAGCGAGCGTGACAGCATCTATCTGCCCTAAATAATCATCGATCTTTTGCGCCACCAAACGCTTTTCGTTTAAGTATATGACATTTTGCTTATTTTCTGCTTCATATGAGGATACTTGCATCTGCTTCTTTTGAATCTGACGTGTCGTATCTGCAACGTTGATCACCTCTTCTGGGATAGCCTCTATGCTAACCCTCAAATCCTCACAGTCGCGAGCCATATTATCCATCTCTGTTTTAAGATAGGTGCATTGTTCCTCATGTGCATCAAGCTGTTTTTTCTTAGTAGATAAGTTTTGGACTGCTTCTTCTATTTCTTCGTCATAATCTCGTTCACCTAGGCGCCGGATTGCACCCTTCAAATCGGTGCTATCTTCTTTTGCAAGCTTAAATTTCTTTTCAAAAATTTCTAAATCAAGAAACTTGGCAATAATCTCTTTACGTCGTGTGGAGCCCTCATCAATGAAAGCCAGGGCGCCATGTTGAGATGCCATTGATGAAATCAAAAAGTCTTCACATTCTCCAAAGTGTTTTCTAATAATTGCATCCGTGTGTATCCGACTTAAACCGTTTAATGATGTTGTATCACCCAGAACTTCATCGTATACTTCAAAATTGAGGTCAGTTTTCGCCTCCTGCGTTTCTTCGCCCTTTAAGCGTTTAATATATTTTTCAGCAGTTCTTTCGACTGTATAAGTTTTGTGGCCAACAACAATCGTCAACTTACCTCGACAGAATTCTTTATTCTGGTTAATAACATTGAGATTCTTGCGCTCATTTTTCGAGGTTGTGTTAAAAAGAGTCCAAAGCACAGCATCAATAATACTACTCTTCCCAGAAAAGTTCTTGCCAAAGATCCCTGTAATCCCGTTAAGCTCATCAAAGCCGACATTGTTGTTTTCCCCATAATTAAATAAGTTGTCAAACTCAAAATTGGCTAATTTCCAGTTAACATTTCTAGAGATATCATTTTCATCTTCGACCATTTTCTTATATTTACGGTTAAGTTCATATATTTTTTCCAATGTCGAAGTCTCAACTTGATATTCTTTTAGATATTCATCCATCAACTCTTCTTGAATGTTGATGTCTCGGAGGTTTTCCGTCTTCAGGTTATCCGTGAGTTCGGTGACATCTCCGCGTTCGCCGGCAGCCCGGTTAAGAAACGTCACCACTTCCGGCTTAAACCGATGTTTTGCAATGTCCATTGCACGCTTCATGGTATTGAGCGGCAAATTGTTATTACTCACAATACGAAGCCTAGCTCCCTCTGGGACACTTGCGCCCTTTGGCATACGACCCTTTGGCGTAAGCTCTAAAGTAATGAACGGCTTCGGATTATTGAATACAACAGGCTCAACATCCCATTCATCCTTTGATTTGATATCCCAAATAAGGATACCCTTATCGTTGGTTTCGCCGTGATTCTGCTGTACGGTGCTGCCGGCGTACCAAATGCGGCCGGTCTTGTCAAGGATCTGACGGCGGTGAATATCTCCAAGCATCGCAAAATCAAATCCATCGAAGATCTCCATTGTATCTTCGCCGTTAAGCATTACCCAGCCAACATCTGTCTTACAATTACTGATTGAGCCGTGATATAGGGCTATATTGATCTTGTCTGCGTTTGTTGGCTTGATCCAGTTATCGCGATCGAATACTGAAAGTACGTTAAAGCAGAACTTGTCGCCAATATTTGTCTCTCCCGAATCCTTCAACAGATGCAGGTTCGGATGGTCCAATGCATTAAAGATCGGCGTCAAAGCATCTTGACGACTACTGTTCTTCAGGTTGCCATCATGATTACCTAGAATAGCATACGTCGGTGCAATGTTCGCAAGATTCTCAAAAAATTGTGCGCACAACTCCACATACTCTGGGGAAATCTGAGTCTTTGTGTGGGCGACGTCACCCGTATGAACTATGTAATCAACATTTTCTTCTCGCAGCTTTTCGTATAGCTGCTCAAAGATGACTCGATATTCGTAATGATATTTTAAATTTTTAATGTGAGTATCACTAATATGAGCAAATTTCACATATCCTCCGGTTTAATTAATATAGGACATCCCAAAGCAAGAATGTAGCAGGATTGGCATAATAAATGTGCCAAAAACCCAGCCGATCTCAAAACATACTGCTCTAAGAATAGTGTTTAATACAAAAACCATTGTGCCCTCAACTATTAATATACCACGTCAATATTGACTATGCAAGCTTTTTCTTTCGGTTTTTGTAATTTTTCCAAGTAATCTTACTTTCTTTCAAGTTACCCGCTCTTTCTTTTGTTTTTTGAATCAACTCAGCATCTAAGTCTGTGTCTGGGGCGCCCGTGTCTAATGCCTCTTTCTCTCCGGAGCCCAAAAATGTCCCATACTGAGAATTGTAATAATCTGCTGCAGTCATACCAAGTTCAGGCAAGATATAGTTAGGATCTATTTTATTTGGGTTTACCATAACAATCATCTGTTCGGTTCCTGTGCCAGAAACCACATCGAGTTCCGGCACCTTCTGAACAACGTTGATAGCGTCCACCATGTCTTTGCCGGAATAGACATTGAAAAACTCTTCTACGTTTTCTTCATATGACCCTTTGTAGTTTTCTCCGCTAACCTGGGGAATGTTCTCTAAATCAATTTCGCCATATCTCATAATTGGCTCTTCACCCTCGGCTGCTCTTTTTACATTTTCTTTTTTATCCAAGAATGCGCGAACAGCTAAGCTGTAGCTCGGAGGTAGCACTGTTATCTTGCCATCGGTGCCGGGCACAGGCATTGCTCCTTGATCTCCAACACCCCACATATATCGGGCAGTATTGTTTAGCTGATCTGCAAATTGCTCTAGTTGGGCTTCGTCAGTGTTTGCTTTTTCAACATTTGCTTGCTGGACCATCTCACGTTCTGCCGCTTTGATATCTGCGTAGTCAGTCGTTTTTTGATTTAGTAATCCAAAAAGAGCACCGACGGCGGCCGTTGAAAGAAGGCCCTTCTTGACCTTAGAAACTAAGTCTCTCTTTTTGGCCTTCTTGTATGCTGCAAGATCGCCATTCTCTACTAGGTATGCTTCAAGTTGTTCTTCGATAATTTGATCTAGCAACCTATGAGCTACCTCTTCCGCAACAATCTGCTTTAATTGTTTTTTGGTTATTCTCATCAGTCGTTATCTTTTTCTAAGAAAAATTCACTATCGCCATCAAACCTATCAAGCTTCTGGCGCATTGCGTAGCGCTCATCATCATAAACCTTGGCGTCAAAATCAAATTCTTGCATAATTTTTCTAAGTTCGCTTTCAAGCTTGTAAGCCATTCTAGCTATTCTTTTTCCGTCAGTTTTTCGATCAAAGTCCTGACGATGAATATCTCTTGTATACGCGGTAAATTTGTTGAACAACATAGCCCATTGTTCGATCTTTCTTTTGAAGGCATCGTATTTTTCGACTGGAATCTTTAGCTCGGCGCCCTCGTCGATGGTTGCTTCAATCTCCTCTGCTATAAGATCTTTTAGTTGCTTCTTTGTAATTTTCATTTGATAATCCTTATACTGCTGATAGTAAATCTAGCAATAAATAGTTATCTCTATCGATTAATGCCGCGTTGTTTTTACGCTTCTCGAACATGTCTTTTGACATTGAACCTACATCCTCGTATCCAGATATATCTATTTTATAAAGTTCAATATCATATTCCAACAACATCTTAATAATCCGACGTTCTTTTTCCGCAGCGTCGGGATCGAGTGCGATGTAGATTGGGGTGTCGTTCCATACAATCTTTCGTAATAATTCGGACCCGGACCGTAAGGTTGAACCCAATATAGGAACAGCATTTCCGGCGACAAGTGCATCAAATACTCCTTCGACTAATACTAAGTCTGAATTCCAGTCAATAAATAGCTCATTAAACACTATATCCTTTGACGCTCTTGGATTTTTATACTTATAGGAGTCTCCACTATAGGATCTCGCGATAAAGTAGCTACAATCGCCATCATCGTCGAAAGATGGAATAATGATTCTGTTGCGGTATTCTCCACTAAAACAGAAGCCGATCTTCCACTTAAGGATGTCGGCTTTTGTAATACCTCTAGATTGTAAATACTTGATTGCATAAAGGCCTGTAGCTGGTACTTTTTCAGAAGACAAGCTTATGAATTCTTCTGGGAGTTGTACTTTTTCCTTGCCCTCTCGTACGACTGGATCCATAAAGAGGTCAGCAAACCTTTCAAGATCTGTCCTGTGCGATATTGCGTCCCATTTCTGTAGTTGTGTATACGTACCAAAACGTCTAATAAGGCGCCTAATACTACGACCGCGATAATCACAAACCCAACACTTATAAGCATTTTTATCCAAGTTAATAGAGAACTTACGCTTGTGATGATTGCACGAAGGGCACGTGAAAAGTAACTCGTTACCCTTGTCTGAGTAGTACCCAAGAGTTTCATGTAGAATCTTTTTGGCTTCTTTTTTGTTCACTTAATCTCCTATCAGCAACATAACACAACATTGTGGTAAATGTGATAAGATAGAGTTTAAGATTTAAGCTTCAAGAGCTTCAATGATTTGAGCTTTTGTAGAACGAGTATTGACGCCTAGGCCGCGAGTCTTCGCTACCTCAAGTAGTTCAGCCTTTTTCATTGACTTGCTCCATTCTGCAAGAACAGGCTCTTCTTGTTCACTTGCTGACTCGTTGGGATCTTCAGATGAGACAACGTTAATATCGAAAAACAAAATTTCGCCGGCTAATGGATGATTCATATCCAAAAACACCGATTCATCATTGTGTTCCTTAATTGTAGCAATGAAGGGTCCATGGGGTCCATTTCCTTGGATTACTCCCCCAGTCTCAAATTCGAAATCAGGTCGGAATGCTGCGCGTGGCACTTCTTGGATTGCATTCTCGTTTCTATCACCATAGCCCTGATGACAAGGGATAGTCACATGATTCTTAGTTTCTCCTACTTCCATACCTATAACGGCTCTTTCGAATCCAATTATCATCTGTCCGGAGCCAGCCTCGAATTCTATTGGTGCACCGCGGACATAAGAATTATCAAATTCAGTTCCATCATTTAGTCTACCGACATAATGCACCTTTACTCGGTGCCCTAATTCTACTTTCATTTTTTCTCCTATTGTTAATGAAATCAACTTAACTAGTATATTCTATTTGACAACAAGTGTCAAGATTTTTTCTCTATTAATTTTACCACATCTGATGGCAGATGCTCTGAGTATCCTTGGGATGGCCAATATACTTCTACTGAACATCCCGGAAACGTACCGTCTATATCTGAGAAATAATCGTCTGTCTCTACTTTTACCACTATGCCTTTCCACGGTCTTCTTCCCGGTGGGACTAGTAGCGTAGATTCTTCAACTATATCTCCGATTCCGAAGATAATTTTTTGTTGATATTCCTTATCCACATAAATATATATTATCCTTCGGTTGTTTCTATGTCTTTTTCAATTATATCGCCCGCTTTTGCCACCACTATTGCATCTGCCTGATCATAAGACTCTGCTTTTGGATTATCATACTTTGTATATGCTATTTTAAAAGCCGGCTCATTATTCAAAAGATGTTGTAGTACGACCTCTTTCGATTTTTCGCCGCGTTTAACTTTAATTCCACAATGTTTCCTAGCGCTCGTTGCTGCTATATACTTCGGCTCAATGTCAAACATTTCATAAACAAGCCAAGAGACTACCCCGTTAAATGTCATCAAAGCAGAAAGAGTCTTTGCTGAAGATTTTCCTTTCATGAACATGTGTAAAGGCTGCTCTATGTATATGTGTTTTATTGGGTGCTTTGATACTCCCCAATTTCCTTCTTGATCTAATTGATAATTTTCAAATAAATCTTCAATATATTCTTTTAGAAAATTAGCCTTTGCAAATATACCTTTTTGTTTACGTAAATCAACAGAGCTATAATGTAACAGTTGCCCGTCGCCGACAACGGCAAAACCGGTAATACTGGTAGATATGTCTATTCCCAAAACCATGGTCTGTATTATACTATATATCCAGTTTCAATTTAAAGGTTATATCTTCGTCTTCTTTTTTTCTGATTGGATTACTTAAGGTAGCCAAGCCGATTAGGTTTTTATTACTATCATATAATGCAACTCTTGATATATATACCTGTCGCTCGAACGACGCCGAATGATCTGAAAAACTCGAACTAACCGTATTTTTTATTAATCTATTTGGATTTTCTTCATAAACAAATGATGAAGTTTTTCTTAGCAAAGGTTGGTTATACTGAAGAAATGTTGGATTATTGGAGTAATTTACCTCGCCGCGTCTTGCGTTTGCAAACATCGTAACCACTTGCGTATTGGTAGTGCCCTGAAAGGATAATCCAAACGATGCGGAACTAAATTGGCTATTAGCATAGTCACTACCTATAGCTTGTGTACCGTCTGGGGCCAGCTTAAACATGCCGTCCATTGATGAACTGTTTGCTCCGTCGTTCATTCCAGCGCCCCAATTCCACCATCTGGGAAGATAATTATTTGAATTTCCTGGGTGCGGGCCAGATGCGGTGATGCGGCCGGGAACCAATATTATGCTTTCTTTCGAAAGTGGCCAAGAACCAGTTAAAATAATGAACCCTTCATCGTACAAAACAACACCAGCAACAGAACCAGTTGAGCAAGCAAAAGCATCGGTTTTGTTTTTTGCGCTCGTGGCAGTGCCGCCGGCGCTAAACCCAGGGGTACCGTGGCCGCCTGAAACTTGAATTAGTTCTCCGTTCTGGTTTATGTCGCGCACTTCTGCCGCCAGAGCACCGGTGATATACCACTTCAAGGAAACCGATCCGGGCTTTATTTGAGAACCATAAAAAATTGACGGTATATGAACGATAGACATTCTTTGATGATCTTTGTGCCATTGATATTCTGCTGCAGCTCCAGGATCACCTGGTTGAAACCCGTCATCAGGTGAAGAGATTTTGTAATGTTCACTTACCGATCCCAAATAATTTAATTTACTTCGAAGTGCTCGGTAATGTGGATTATCCTTAAATCTCCCAAGGCCCATTGCCGTTCCGGATACATCATTTACGATAAGTTCTTTTGATATTGATGCTGACATTGGATATTCACCATATAGAATATCTCCGGTCGCTGCATCAAAAAAAGAATCTGTTCCGCCTGTTACCGTGTTAAAGAATATGCGATGTGAGTCTTTCGTGATAAATGGAAATATGAACGGGTTGGTGCCGGCAGTGGGTCGGGGTCTTGGTGTCGTAGGGAAGGCCGGTAAGTTTTCTCCCGGACCACTCAGCGCATAATCAACGGCGCCGCTCAGCCTATCAACATTATATTCATATAAATTGACATTACCGGTTGGTGAATTTTTAGAATGTTGAGAAAATGACCCAGAATTATAGCCTATATTGTTGTAGTATACAGAACCATTATAAATGAAAAACTCACACCTGGGGTGAGCTTCCATTGTGTTTACAATAATATCGTTTTGTTTGAATTTTTTTAGGGCCATATCGCATCATTTCTAGTAGTCAAGTCTTACTCGCAACGTCATATCAGTTGTGATTGATTTCCTTAACGGCTCAGAAAGCTTTGCAACAGCTAACAATTCATTAGTCGCACTATACAATCCGACTGTAGTAATATACGTTACAGGTGGGTCAGAGGCAAAGTTTTTAACTCGGATCTTACTTCCAGAAATATATGTGTTATTTGAACTGTAATTGAACTTATTAAAGGGTACTCGACAGAAGTAGACCGTAGAATTAATTTCAGTTGTGTTGTTGAAGGAAATATTCTGTACTCTTCTTCTGATAGCATCACAAGCACCACTGATACTAGCCGAAGCCATACAAGCTGTGACAGTATAGTTTGTTCCAGAGGCGCCTCTTGTAGCATCGTGGTAAAATATATTCTGGTTATCGCCGGCGGCACCAGCGGCGCCGGTGGGCCATATAGAAGCACTTAGGGCTATTATGCCAGCTTGATAAAACACAACTCCGTAAGGTGTACCAGTTGCTGTGCCATCAGCATGATAGAGCACGCCATATTGACCGCCGTTACTAACCGCCGTTCCTGTGTCATCTGCGGACGCTGACGCATCTGTTAGGGTCATTGTTGTATTGGTGCCAGATGCGTTGATAAACGGATTTGCATTTGCTATTCCGACTTTCTGCACTGAGCCAGTACCCAAGGAGATGCTGAACGTACCTTTCTTAATTTGGTCCTTCATCAATAGACGAGACATACTAAGGAAGAATACTTCTTTCATTTGATTGTCATTATCTGAAATATTCAAATCACTCTCAAAAATTTCTACCTGATTGTTGCTACCAGTAAAACCAAGCAAGACTTGTGAAAACTGATTATACATGTTTATCTTTTTAGTCTGTTGTGGTCTGGAAAGCGTAGAAGAAGATAATACTGACGACTCATCGTATCCCATAGTTATGTCAAAAATATGGTTAGCCGAAGAGCTTAGATATGGGTAATCGTAAACTGATTGAAACTGGCCGTGGCTGTAGTTCTTGATGTTTCCACCATTCGGGTAAGTGCCGTAAGTTCCAGATACTATTGCCCCTGTTAAGGGTACCGCTTCGTGTAGTAAAGTTTTGGTTAATGTGACGTCTGTTGACGGGTTAATTGGTTCGTAATTTAAAATTGGCATTTGTTAACTCCAAATATATCATGTGCCTGCATATCTAATAATCCTCAGTTGAAATTGCGTTCTTGATGTGGAGGAAGCTCCTTGGACGTATACAGTTGTGTCAATATAATCATACAAGTTTGAACCTCCAAATATTGCCTGGGCTTTTGTTCCGTATTGCTCCCAAAGCGCACTGCGTACTCCGGTTGCTAGCGATGTTAGTTCAGCTTTAACCGCAAACCCCATTACGCCAATAGAGCCGCGCGGGCCCGCTAGCACTGAGTGCGTTGTGTCGGCGGTTGCGCCCGGATAGAAATATACGGTATTGTCGGCGGCATTGATCATCGCAGTCTTATAGTAAGCGTAGCCAGACTTTCTTCTTCCCCCGCCGCCATATGAAGGACTCGCGAGTGGCAAGAGATCTTGAGTTAAAGTGCCATCGGCCGTGTTTGAGAAAATTCCACCGCCTTTCGTGCCCATAACGCCGGCGACAAATCTTCGATCACAATAAACATTATACTCACTGTCTTTTAAGTTAGTGTTTATAAGGAAATTGTTTCTTGTAGTGCTTGTTCCCAAAAAGTCTGATGTATTCAAGCCCGATTCGATTGCAATAAAGTTTTTGGAGCGGTCTCCACTTTGTAAAAGAAACTTGGCTGCGTCAACACTATCGGAACTCCAGGTCGTTTTAATTTTTTCGAAAGTCTCATTGTTTGTTGCGCAATAGTAAACACTACCGCTAAGACCTATTGACCTCGGAATTTTGTGGTTTGGTATTAGCTGTGGTAGGTAAAGCAAATCCATTCTAGTATTCGAAAGAAGGCCGTATTTAATATTGGCTGAGTGTTTGGAGAATGCTTCAAAAACAGGTGTTTGTAATATTTTAAGGTCGTAATAAGCAGAACCAGAGGGATGTTCTTTGTTATATAAAGAATAATCTATCTCATCATCACCCAGCGCATACTTAGCGATTCTAAATCTTCCTTGCGCCATTCGTCGCCTACCGGTATCGGTTAATGTGGCGTCTAAGATAATGTCGCCTGAGTTGTCCAAAAAAGCCATTTATTTTCTCCTCGTATATAAATAGTTGCATTTAAATTTGCCGGCAAAGATTTATTTTATAGTGTTAAGTGCCGGAATATCTCACTAGTCTAACATGTAAATTGATCGATCTCGCAGAGTTTACGCCCTCGACAGTTACTGGAATATCTATGATATCATATTTGTCTGTAGTATTTGTAATATATTGATTGATTTGACCATAAGTAGAGTATTTATAACTTCTTTCTCCCAAAGATGTTGTTGTTAGCTCTGGGTCAATTTCGAAATTGAATGCGGTGACTGATCCCCGAGGCCCACTAAACATTGATACGTCTTCGCAAGGATATAAAGTAGCAGAACCGCGATAATAAACTTGATTTAATATTCCTTTAGAAATAAAGTTTTGCTTGTCTTTAACGGGAGGTGCCAGGGTAGTATATTTAGTTCTAAGCAGCGGCCCTAGTTTTACATCGGGCTCCCCTGCGGGTCTTGTCCTAAAATAAGATTCTTTATTCAGGCTATATAGGCTTCGTATAAATCTGGGGTCTGTTGTGACGTAGTAATAATTGTCAACCAGAGCATTTTCAATTAAATGAACAGTTTGATTTGAGCGGCTTCCTTGCCATTTTGCGCCGGCATCCTCGGGTATGCCAGTATCTATTCCTGATTCAATTATAATTTTCGTGTCCGATGTTTCTGAATCCCTAAGAACATAATTGTTACCTTCTCCAACTGTTGAGTTAAAATAATCTACTATCTTTTCGGCAGTTTCTTCGTTGGCAGCCATGTAAAAAAACGTTCCGCTTAGATATGAATTACCTACTGTCGGTTTAGCTCGGCCTGCCGGCATTGTATATTGTTTGGCTGCTGTTGGTGCTCGATCATTGATTTTTAAAATAGGTAGCCATAATAAATCTTTATTGCCATATGACACCAATCCACTGTAAATATTTGCTGTTCGATTCTCGAATGCTTCAAAAATAGGTGTTGAAATAATAGCCGGCTGTTCAGCCGCATCGACTACTTCGCCTTTGATGTACATAGAGTAGTCTATCTCATCGTCTCCTAAAGAAAACTTTGTAACTTTAAATGTTCCTTGGGTTATTCTTTTTCTGCCTTCATCGGTCAGTACTGCATCAATTCTTATTGTGGAGCCGGTTGTGTCCAAAAAAGCCATATATTTTCCTCTTTAGTATAAATAGTTTCTACGTTTTTATTAGTCGCTATCCAAGTTGAAGGTTAGATTTAAGTCTATTTTTTTGTTTGTCTTTTTAGATGTTAGCCTTAATTTGAATTCATTTGTCCAAATTGATTCTTCAGGGTGACTTTCTATTAAATTTCCAACTTCCAAGTTTTCTATTTCGTCAATTGCTCGATTTGTATAATCCACGTTAGAATCATCAAAACTTATTTGTTGTAAATTAGGTCTAATTTGAAATATCTTTTTTACACTTTTTGATGGGTTGACGAATACTTTTTCTTTTAAATCTTCTTTAAAGAATGTATTAAAAATAGCATATGGGGCATTTCCGTCATATACCAACTCAGCTTCATAAATCTCACTAACATCACCAAACATTCTTTGTTCAGTTAACATTCTAAACATGTAATAATATTTTTTGTTGTAATCGATTTTATCATTGAAAAATTCAATTTCATTTGTTTGATCCGAATATGTTGCAGTTTTTTGATTTAAAAGTTTCAAGTCTATAGTCTCGTATAGATTATTATCAAAATCTTCATACTTGGTGGGCTTATCTGTTAGCCTATACACTTCTATATACCTTGGTCTAGAGATTGATTCGTTTGGATTTTGCCTGGCAGTCCAGTCTGTGCTAGAGCCTTTACTAATGCCAGATATTTTTTCTCCTTCCAAAAAATCATATGCGTTCATATAATCTTCTTTTATTTGAACATCTTGTGCAGAAATCGTTTGAGGAAATTCTCTCGGTACAAATGGCTCATAAGAAATTCTATATCCTATTGTGTGAGATTCGTCCAAAAGTTGGTAAGGTTCTATATCTAATTTATTCGCTGGGTGGTCTAAGGCTTTCAGCGTTTTTGAATACATTTTGTTTTCTACTATTCTTACTGTCGGCTCAAGATGGAGATGAAAGTCTGCCAAGTACCTAGCTCTTGTTCGAACTGACGCCCTGGAGAGAAAGTAAATCCTTTCTCCATCTTCTGTCACGCCTGACATTTCTTCGAGTAAAGCACTTTCATCTAAGTTTCCAAACAGCTCTGCTGTTGGCTCTCCTGTATTGGGATCAAAAAATTCTAAGCAAAAAAGTTCACTTTCATCCTCATCGGCAGTATCTTCGTCATCAGCTACATTGGAAGTGAATTTGGTAATAGCCAGATCCGTGGTCTTATATTTAATCCCAACACAAATAGAGTATGAATAAATATTGTACGTGTAGTTGGTGTCATATTTTATTTGTGTGTCAATCAAGTTTATATCTTCTCTTTGTTCTGTATTGATAAACCAGAAGTTTTGAATTGGTCTCGTATTTAACTCTTCTGCTGAAGCGTCCGAAGCTATTTTTTCTACTCTGTAGGCCACAACTTCATGATACCCAAATATATTTTCATCTACTGCGTCTGTAGTGCCGCCGGCAATTACTGCTTTTAACCCAGACGTGTCGCTTGACGACATACCATATTCGTCTGGTGTTGTCTCATCGTCATCCGGATCCATAAGATACTCGCTCATAGGAAAATCTTTTGAACAACCAAAAAGCTCATGTAAGGATGTAATGTGTTCTTCTGGATCGGCTGCGGTTCCTTGATAACCAAACATTCTCATTGTTGCATGTAGAACATCGTAGGTAGATATGGTATTGAAGTATCTATAATCTCCAATATCATCCATGGCTGCTTTTCTTTGAAACGTTGCAAATCCATCTAAATCTCCAAGCGAGCTTGGATTGGAAATTGGATTACCTATAAAGGTGCAATTGCTTGTTTCAGAAATATAATTGTTGTAAGAGTGTAATAAAAATTCTAGAAAATCTACATAACGTAATTGTCTAGTTTCTCTAACGTATTCTTCAGTAACTTCTGCAGTTTCAAACGAAGGCTCTGTTCTGTTGTAGCTGCACTCATAAGATACCGTTTTTGGTTGAATTTCTATTTCATTTAAAAAGACTTCTTTTAGAAGTTTTAAAAACTTGCTGCTATAGCTGTGAAAATTTATATTATTTGCAAATTTATAAGCCCGCTCAGAATAAAAATCAATATTAATGTAGTATGGGAAAAATGTTTTTGTCTCATCAGAGACAGATGGAAGCACTGAGTCGGTTTTTTTCTCTTTGTCGCTATCATATCCAAGTCCAGAATATTGATCAAATATAATGTTTTGCATTCTCTCTTGGATGGCCGATACAGTTGAACTTGAAAGCGGAGTGTTCGGTACTGATATTGGCAAATATTTTGTTACCATTCCGGAATATTTTCTTGATAAAAATTCCTTCGTATAGTCCTCAGACGGATCCATATCATCTAAAAGAACTGCGTAAGGTGATTCATAGCCTGGAGTGCCGGCAGTGTAATCATAATACAGCTCGCCTTCGTTTATATCAAAGTAATCCACTTCTGGTAATGATTTTTCTCTTGATACAAAATTAATAAAATGCTGGTTCCAATAGTTTTGATTATATTCAGAATATTTATAAGGCGTCACTGGAAGCGCAATTGAGTCTCCAAATAATTCTATTGAAGTCATCAAATAGGCATTCGGAATTACTAATTCTGACCCAAGCTTTTTAACATAGTCTTGATAAAATGGTATATAGTGATTTACTTCTGGCTTTATTTGAACATAGTCTCCTCTAACGGCGAAAAAACCGCTGTAGGATTCTGGTGAATAATTTAAGTCTGTCAATCTTTTTACAATCTTTGCGTCTATCGGATAGATTGATTCCATATGTTGATCATCAAATACAACATTTTGTTTTATCATAGGCTCCATTTGACTTCCGGCCCATTGTCCACCTACAAGTATTTTTTCCCAGTGTTCATCACTAAATACATGCTCTTGATTTCCGATTAATCTTACCGGTATTCTTTTATTAATCATGATTGAATCTTTCGACAAGGTAGTTTGTATGGGGGTCGTATCACCAAGCGAGTCTGCGGTTCTAGATAGCACATATGATAATCTTTCTGATACCGCTGCGGAAACTTCAAAGTCGGCCTCCTCTATTCCTTCTGCTCCTCCATCGGTATCGACGTCATAAGCTGTACCGGCTGGTACTTCACCATAATAGTCTGCTGGTTTACTACCTGCTGACAGATCTCCGGAGGGATTGTAAAAGCCTCCAACTGCAGTTCGTAAACTGTCTGCAGAGCCCGAAAATAAACTTTGATCGATTAAATATTTAATTGGCACTAATAACTACCTCCCCCGCCGCCGGTAAACCCACTGGTGGGTCCAGCAGTAATCATACCAGGAGCGGCCGGGCTTGTTATTTCAAATTCTGATACTTCTATTTCTGGCTGTATTTCATCTTCAATCGTGTATATTTTACTCATATCATATTTGGTCGCTTTAACCTTCAAGAAACCAAGATCTGAATCTCTTCTGTTTCTACCTTCTTCTCTATTTTCATCATATAGCCATCTTTGGTGAACAACATCAGTATAATAATTATACCAAGTTTTAATTTGTGATATAGTTCTGCGATCTGCTTCAAAGCCCCATTCCCAAGTTTCATTGTAACCTGGAAAACTTACATTCCAGTCCTTGTGCTCGTCGTCTAAATAATGGTAGGGCCCAAATCTCTCAATAAGCCCCTCTCTTTCGTTAGGGTTATATTCCACATAAATATTAGTTTTTCCGTCGGCCGTGCGGGTCGCTCTCATTTTTGGGTTTGAGGCGCCGAGTTGCCTTTTTCTCTCATTCCCGCCGGAGGATGCGGGGTATCTACTTTCGGAGTTGGGGCCTAATCCGACCCAACAGGCATAGTCGTCGTCGGTTTCATTGTGCTGTCCATATTTTGAATCATACCAACATAAAGGCCAAAGCATTCTATGGTGGGTTGCTTCATCGTCCTCTTTCCTTAAGTCATCATAAAACGTAGTTTTAGATATAAACATGTGTTTTCCATTATTTGCTTCCCAAATGGGGGAATCGACGATGTGCTTCATTGAACTTATCAGGTAAGTTCTCGGATTATCCCAACTTGCTTCATAATTTTCCGCAGCCATAAACTGAGTCTGGTCATAAGCTTGGGGGGCGTACATCAACGACGTTTCCTCGCCGGTATAAGTTTCGTCGACGAGACTGATGGAGGTGTCCGGGGTAGATGGGTGAGCCATCGTGCTGAAGTTTAGCCAATAGCCAGGATCGTCGCCTTCTCCTGTAATCTGGGTTGCATTCCAAGTATTTGCTGTTGGTGCTGGTCGGTTTAAAAACGTATAATCCAGTACTGTTTTGCGCCCATTTGCTTTAGTATCGCCGTTTGTCCACCCGTTAAATAAATAAAATCTAATTTTGTATGATTCCATCTCAATAGATTCGAAAAACTTTGCATAGTATGGCATAAACCAAGCATATCTCCATTGTACAGAATTGTTAATACCATGCGCAGTATAGCCGGCCCAATCTGTGGCATCGTTTTTTATATTATTTATGTTCAAATAATCAAACTCTTCTTTTTGGAATAAAGAACTAATTGCCCACTCGCTGCCGCCGGCCACATGAAACGTTTCATATTCCTCAAGCCAAGCCAAGTACCAACTAAGGCCCCGACAATCAGTTTCTCCGCGCTCTACATCTACAGCGCCATCATCGACGACGTCTGGGTCCCAATCGTCGTCAACACCGTACATGGGGCCTTCAGTTTGCCAACCGTTGTATGTTGGAGACAATTTACGACATGTTTCGCAGCTATACGCACTCATATCACCAGGAACACCATCGAGCCCTGTGGAGTATACATTAACGGGTACAACGTACACTGGTTTGGAATCTCCGACGGCGCTCGCATCATCGTATCGCTCATCTCGTTCATAAAGCGGATGATAGTAAGGGGAAGAGTCCGGTGAGCCGGTCTCCGAGTATGGCTCTAGCATGCCTTCAGACGAATATCCGCCGTGTTGGTCCCACCTATATATTGGAGTAAACGTATCCCAACTTAAACTCGAATCTGTTTCAAAAGTACCATCAGAGTTTAACCTAACAAGCCTGAGACATATACAATCTCCGGCGGGGTGGTCTGGGCCGCATTGCGGGACAACATCAACAGCAGTCCAGGTACCTGCCCAGTCGTATCCGCCTTCCGGCACATCATCGAAGCGTGAGTCATCACCTGACATTAGATGCCCCCTCTATACAATTCAGATGGTGTAAGCGTGCTTATTCCGTCGTAATTCACTTCAAGATCTTTTACTATACTTGTTGTGTCTGCTAGTATCATCGGAGTATCCCTAGGGTCAAAATCAAATTCATATTGTCTAAAATACTTTAAAAACTCTTCCCCTGGCGCTGTATTTATTACTGCTATTTTCCTTGCTAGCAAATTAAAGTCGTCGCGATGGTCACTGTTTACGAGCCTTTCCATCATAACTCTTGAATCTCCCAGGCGATCATCTAACTGTCTTATTGCATCATTGAGTGCAATTTTCTTTACGTCGAGAGTTTTTCTTCTCTTTTTTAATAATTTGTATTGTTCTTCTCTGGCTACGTTGTCGTCGAGGTTTCTCAGTATTTCAGTTCCGGTTTCTTCTTTCAAAAGAGAAAACCTCGCACTTTTAAAATCCTTATCTAACCCCAATAAAGACACATCTATGCCGCAAGCGCCCAACATAGAAATAGATCTGTGTTTCAAGCTTTTCTTGCTAGCATCTTTTTTGCTTACAGCGCCGGTTTTCACCAGTATAGAGTTGCTGCTATTAACAGTGGAGCTAGCCTTTTTTTGCTTTTTTACTTGCTTTAAAGCCTGATTTCTTACAATTGCAGTTCTTCTTCGTCTAAGTTGCAGGGAGCGGTTCGAGTTATTTGCCATTTTTTATCCTCTTCATTAAATATAATCTTATTAAAAAATCTGTCATGGTGTGTGGAGCCTGTTAATCAAAATATTTTGTCCGGGATGTCTGTGCCAGTGCCAGTCGAGTCGACGCCCATGCCGGTCGCGCCATCGCCATCGAAAGATTGCTCTGCTCCTACGATCCCCGGGGGGTCGTTTTCACCCGGGAGGTCCTCTTCATCGATGACATCTGCATCCCTGCAATCGATCCGTGGGCCGCCGGTGTCTGCCGCGGTCATCCCATCGCGGGGTAACCAATTCAGCGGCATTGAGGTTTCGTCGCCGCGGCACATAATACAAAATCCCAAAGCCTTTTGTCCATTATCGCCTTCTGTTGCTCTCCCTCCGTCTGGATTAGATCTTGCACTACCTCCGGAAGGGTGTCTTGTTAGTTCTGTGTAAAGCCTGACATCAAGGCCCTCGTAGTCTCCTTCGGTAATCGACACGACGCCTGTGATCTCGGCGGCGCCATCAAGGGTGTCCAACGCGGTACCTTCATAAACTTTTATTCCCGCGTAATGGCGTTTGTAGCTATCGAGGAATTTTGAATTTATACTTTTATCATTTAAGTTGGTATCGACAGCTGCTAATGCATAGCAAGCTCCTTCTGGGCCGGAGAGGACGTCCGCAGAGATACCGTAAGGGCTATCATAGCCGAGGCCACCGGAGGAACCCGGGACTATTATGTGGTTTCGCATATTTTCTGTAGCGGTAACTGGCCAGGCGCGATCGTCCTCTGGGCAAACAATTCTCACAACATTAATCCAGCCGCCGTCTTGACAGTATACAGGATACCCGGCGGTGCACTCCAAACAATGGCAGTAACATTCGGCCCAGCGTGATTCGGCAGATATATCTCCTGCTTCTATATCACCCAGATACGAGTAATGCGGCAAACGATCTCCAACATGTGTTGTACCATCGAGCCCGAAATCGTCTCTGTTAGTGAAATCATGAGTGTTTCCTGTAACAGAGCCTTCGGGACCGTCGCCACTGAGCCAGCCTAAAACGCCTGGGAAGAAGTATCTTTTGTCGTTATCGATGCCATCGCCCGGGCTTATCATGGTGTAATCCATATCGTCTCCTTCCCCGTATTCAATTGGGACAAGGCCGTTGTCCTTTGTGCAGGCGCCTAAGTATGATTCATATGTGGAGCCATCCGTTACAGATCCAGGGCCCACTCCATCCATACACACAGGATCATGATCAAATTCATTAATTACCACATCCCACTCGGCAAACTCTTCTACATCACCTTGCTGTGTAACGTCAACTGGCCAAGGGACTGCATCACTACTAGTAGTGTCCAAAATAACATCATCGTCGTCACCTGTGTGGAATCTAATCTTATTTCTCCAATTGAGTTCGACACCGTCACCGGTGCCACCCAGGCCTTCGCCGTACTCTTCTAGAGTTTCCAATCGATCGGCTATTATCCCACCAGGGCCATAGTAACCATCATACAGCTCTTGCATTTCTGCTTGAAAAGCCAACAATGCAGAAAGAGTTCCTGTATATGGACTAATTTTCTCTGCCAAGTTAAGTGCACTAGTGATGACTTCTTCCTTGGCGGCTTTTGTGCCACCACCAAATTGTTGGAATAACAAATCTCTATGCAAGAAAAATACAAAAGGAGCTTTAAACCAAGGGGTCTCCCAAACATAATGTTCTCTATAAAAATCTGTTATAGCATCAGCAAAATACGCTGTAAATGCATCATCGATTTGGTTATACGCACAGTACTCTGTAGCCATTTCAACATATTCAAGAAAAGCTCCATTTACAACATCATCATAACTGTCCATAATGCCGCGTGCAATGGCCGCGGTATAGTCTCTAGCCGTAACATCGGCACGATATTTCATTGTTTTTGAAGCGTGTTGGCCAGTTTCCATCATTAACCAATGATTGGTTTCTCCTGCATATATGTCCAAAAATTCAAATGCCATTAATCTATATCCATAAGGAGCTATACTTGGGGATACCGTTGAGGCGCCTACTTTATTATAAACTGGGGAGAATGTTTTAAAAGAATAGGTCTCATCATCGGCTGTTGTTTCTGTTTCATCGAGAAAATCCATATATTCTGTAGCGTGCGCACGATTCATATAGCCATCGGTCTCCAGACCTACATCTCCGTTAAAAGCATTTTGACCGCCAATTCCAGCAATATTTCTGGGGAACATCATGGAGTATGTCCAGTTTGTTTGCATTGAGTTTTGGCGATTATATATTCCCGGGAAAACGCCGCGACCGTTGTTAGGAACTTGGATCAAATTAGCTTCGTGTCCATGGTGGTCTGTATACACTCTCTTTGGAAGTGGCAGCGGAGGCGTTGCAACGTATAGCAGCTTGTCTGGATCCTCCAGGGCAAGACCTTTGATTCTGTTTGTTGTAAGAGAATTTTCCACACCATGCGTGGGGAAGGGACTTGGCGTCACATAAATTTGACCGTTACCAGAAGCTCTGGTGTAGGTGGGATTGACACCCCATTCGGATTCATCGAAGTCTACTAAGTGCCCAAAATATCTTCGGCCGTCCATATATTTGGTGTCGTAGTAGACTCCACCAATATCAGGGAGCGTTGATGAATTCTTTGCAACGCTATTGGCTGGCCAGCGCAGTGAGGCGGGTGCACTAGATCTATTCGTAATTGTGGAGCTATACATCTCAACGCCCCAAGTTCTTATGTGTTCATCAACCCCACTAAGATCATCAAGCCTAGATATGTATTTTTCTAGTTTTACATCTGAAATTATGAATTTTGACTGTATCATTGATTTTCCAAACCAACGTTCAAGAACAGGAACATTAAATGTTTTATTTATAATAGAGTGGATGTACAAGCCTACTTCAAAATCAACGAAAAAATATCCTCGTCTGAAAACGGTATAAGGTTTTGCTGAACCTTCATCGGGTTCTCCCTGAAGAATACCCTCTGGTGCAAATTCAAAATCAAGTATATCTTTCCCACTCATGCTTGAAGCGCCGATTGCTTGAGATTCAAATTTTACCATACTCCCTTCAAGTCCGCGGGTATGTATAATAGTATAATCTGAGGCGTCGACGGAGAGGTCAGATACTCCTGGTGTGTACGAACTGTCTGGATCATCATATCTCAAGTCGAAAATCTTAAGATTTTTTTGCTTTCTTTTGTATACAGGCTCCTGTTTTGCAAGTCTAGCTTGTACATTTCCTATAAGAGCTTTAAATAAATAATAAAGCTTACCGGCCGTTGTTCCCTGTGCTTTGTTTGGCCACATTTTTCTGAGAGTTTGTAGCTTCTCCATAACAAGGATAGCGGGGCCTGCTGAAATGTCGTTATCATTGGTTCCCGGTATTTCACTTTTTGGCTCAGTCGTATAAGTTTGCAAGATTGACATTATTTCATTAGCTGCATTATCGGCCTCTTCATCTAATGTGGTTACTTGCCTGAATTCCTTGATCATTGATTCGAATTCAGTTTTTATCTCCTCACCCGAAAGCACACCTACTTTTCTATGGCGGCCCGATATATCTCTTATTGGCGCTCTCGGGTAAACTGCGCCCTGATCGTCAACCCAAGTTATAAGCTCGTCTCTTAAATTTCCAAATGTCTGCGGAGTTCCCGATGAATCATTGCCGCCTTCCAGTATTACCTCATAAGACACATCACTAAATTGACCTTTTGCCAATTGATATAGTGGTATAGCGGCATCGCTTCCCCTTTTATGTGTGGCAGGGTATATTCCGGAGCGGTACCCGGATCCGTACATTTGCTCAAAAGTTTCTTTAGGGATGTAGGAACTAAACCCATATAAAACTAAGTTGCCACTATCAAAGTCCGCAGCTTCATCGCCTCCAGATTTCTTTAATGTTGCCGTCGAAGTTGCGCCGAATACTCCACCGGTGAATGAAAGAACTGGGTTGTAGAATGTGTATGTGTATTTATATTGTACAATTCTTGTGCCATCTTCTGCAAATAAAAGATTATCTGATTCAACAAAATCTGTGAATGGAACTTCTAAAGTGGGCGTATTTCCGTCGGCATCTTCGGTCTCAATAAGAAAATCATACAACGGGCGTTCTCGGGCTGGATTTAAAATCTTTTTTATAATTTGATCACGGACGGCGCCGTCACCACGGCATTGTCCTTGTTTAATACAAAACTCAAATGACATATATACCATCAACCTTCTTTCTGGCTTGGAAGATGGTTGGGCTAAATTTTTCCCTTGTGATGCGTTTGTATAATTCTGTAAAAACTTGCCCATGTCTGAACTCGGGCTAGCGCCGAAATCTTGAGGAGTTGGGGCACCATATGCTGTTGTATCTACAACTCTTCCGTACTGCTTGTCCGTCAAGAAAAGAGAAACATCGACCTCCATTCTCTCATTGTAAAGTCTTATTTGTTCTATGTACGGACTCGGAAGAAACTCTCCGAAGTTCTCAATGAGATCGCCTTTATAAATTAATTTGGTTGCCATTAAATAAATTTCCTATTTTTAACTTGTCTCGCATATATCTGGATTTGTTGCAGGGCCATAAATATCAAAAAATATGTTCTCTTGTGCCAACTTCTGACAATCAAAATCCAGATCCACATAATAAGATTGCTTGTTAAACAATTCTGAAGCTTTGCAGGCTTCATCTTCTGGTACTTGGGAGTCTATCAGTACGTTGAAATAATATTCTACACTAGATGTGGTGTAATATTGTAACGAATTTACTTCTGGTTCGTTAGAAACCATAAAGCCGTCTACTACTTGGGGTATTTCTTTTTGAAAATATTTCTTTTCTAATTGCTGTAATTCTGATCTCCCACCAACGAAACTGTCTGGTGTTGGATAAAATACGCTGTCTTGGCTGCCGTCTATTATGGGAGTATTGCCAGCCTCTCCGCATACATTTTGTTCCAAAGGCAATCGCCCAATTACGGCAGTCTGCGCACTGCTGTATGTAAGCGAGATATCCCCCACGGTGAGGTTCAGGCCACACTCATCACTTAGAATTGCAGCTCTTAAGGCCATGAGGTTAAGCTCAGCGGCCTCTTTGAGGCATTCTATGTCAAGCACGTCACCGCAAGCTGCAGCGTCAGTCAGCCGAAGTTGACAAGCATCTGCGGCATCTGGTGAATTTAACCAGGTATATGTTCGGGTGGCGATGGTTACGCCGTCGGTGCTCGGGGCGGACAAGGTTATATTGTCTGAATCACTAAGATATCGCGAGGTGGCTGCGGACCTTACATAATCAAAAACAATTATTAAATCAACCTTTGCTTTTTTGCAAGGAATCATTACTTTTTTGAAAACTTCTATTTCAAAATTCTCATTTAATATTTCAGTGTTAACCTCATCAACATAAAACATTCCATTATCTGTTCTTAATTTTACAACTTTACTATCCACAAACGTAGATGTTGAATTTACAACATCAAATATATCTTTAGGATTTTCAATTGTGTTTGTTTGATCGTCTGGGTCAGTCTCGAAATCAATCACAACTTTTCTGTAATTTAACTCAACGTTGAGCTGTGGAATCTTAGTGTTGTTTTGAGAGTCTTCATGGTGTGACGAACTTATAAACCCATTCAGTGCCACAACTTTCCAAGCAGGGGCTGATTGGCTTTCGCCATCCAAGTAAGCATCTCCAATTGGTTCAGAAAACCTAAAAATATCTTTTCTAGGTATCATTCTTGTTGGAGTTAGGTCAAGATTATTTAAATCTATAATCTCTTCGACATTCAGCATAGAATCTACATCTTCAAACAAGACTAAACTTTCTAGATATTGAGTTTCGTTTAATATTCTTTCCTCAGTGTGATTTTGTTGTTCTGGAAATCCGGCATAATTTGAGTCGTAAAGAACGTTATCGTCAAAAAATGCATAATATTCTGGCGTAAAGTTGCCTATTGATATTAGATATCTTCCATATGCAGTCAGTCTAAGATCGTAGACTTGCTCTTTCTTGTTGATAAATTTTGCCATTTTTTTGTTCTCTTAATAAATATCTTCCAGATTTTTATATTTACTTCTTTTTCTTTAATAAAACCTGAGCATCGAGTTTGATCATTTCAACAAAAGAAACATAATCGTATGGCCAGTTATATGCTAAGTTGTAATGCGGCTTCTTCATCGTTCCCAATTCAAAAGATTTTGAGCCACCTTCACCAACTTGTGGTATAACATGATCATAGTAATCAGACTGTGATCTTTGCTTAACCTTGAAAACCATCCACCTAAGTTCATCACTGGTTAAAATATCGTTAATGCCCATTAATTCGTTCGTTTTTATTGCATGGGCAGTTGAGCGACTTTCTATAGTTATCTTCTTTGAGTCTTTCGGAGCAATGTTCTGTGCAATATATGCGAGATCGTCTCTGTCCAATTCATACTCAAATTCTATCATATACATTACAATCGGGTCTATATCCTCAATGTTTAAAAAGTCTAGCCAAGGCGGTAGTGCATATCTTTTCATCTTCTTAACAAGGCTTCTGATTGAGCGACCGGCAGAAAGTAGGCTTTTATCGCCGGCGCCTGTAGTTAAATCATCTCTAGCGGCATCTATCATTTCTCTTGGTATTGTGAAAAATTCCTTTCTTGTCGAAAGTTCTTCGTCGCTATAAGTGGCGGTTGCGTCGTGAAATGGTTCAGCTTTTATGGTGTAAGGGACAGCAACAATCGCCTCTCTTAGCGTTTGATATTCTTTTAGTTCTCCTAGTCTGGCCCGCTGCTCTGTGCGCGGGAAACCAACGATATCTGTCAGTGACTGCATTTTTTCAAATATTTCGCCACTAGCGCCGGCGCTGGCATTGAAATTATTGTATACGCTAGCTGTGGTAGTTACATTATAGTGATTCTTTACCCATTGTTCTGGGATAGGTCCAATTTCCATAAAAATTCCTTTTGCTGGATCTGGCTCTATTATTCCGTATTGGTGCCATATTCCTTTAGAAACTGATGCAGAGGCAAAATTTTCCGGTAACGTTAAAGAGCCCTCTTCCGCACTAATTGGCCGAGGGGTTCCATCTGCATTATTAAAGTTAAACATTGGAGTTTCGAATTTAGGTTTAATTACCCAACGTTTGCCAATGGGGTCTAATCCGGTTTCGCGGACCTCTTTGGTATCTGGATCAATATCGTCTGTTGTGACGCGCTCGACGCCGAATAAATTGAAGCTGGCGCTTACCTGCATCGCATTCGCATTTACGTTATCTCCAGCGTATGGTGGCCTGTGGTTGCCTTCCGCTGGGCGGGTGGCCGGGTTTGCACTTGGTGTTGTATAAGATGCGGTTAGGGACCATACATCTGGACTTCCAATAATCAAGGTGGGCGATATTCCAATAACTTCGTCACCAGCAGTATTCTTTTTGCCACCGGTGTTTATCCCACTAAGGGGGCCAGGATCAACTCGCGTATAAACAGTTTTTGTTTCAGCAAGAATCTGTTCAAGGTCGTAGCTTTTCGCCGGGTCTGGAACAAATATAAAGTCACACCAAGATTCTCCGTGGTAATAAGGAGGCGTGTAAGCCCAGTTATAACCGCTGAAGCAATCCATCGCTCCTGAATAACTCATAGAAAGAGGGTTTAAATGGGCGCCTGCTTTGTCCATAACTCCATGTAAGTTAATAGTACCCGACATTATTCTAAAGTCTGGGCGGCCGGCTATTGGCGGACCAAAGGCAGTGGGCCTACTATACATTGTATATGTTTCATGACATCCAACCTTTGGATCTTGCGGAATTGGATGCCAAGCTCCTGGTACGTATGCACCACCACTAACAACAGTGGCGCCTCTTTCGGAGAAACCACCACCATCACCACCAGAGCCAGAATCACGGGTATAAATTCTAGCAGTTGTGCTTCGGTATGTTTTAAATCGAGAGCCAAAAATACTACCTGACGGGAACCTAAGATCGTTTGGCACCACCGCTGATCGCAGTGAAGAATATGTTTCTTCCTTCAGGAAGAACTTGCCCATTTCTCCAAAGAAGTTTCTAGCCATTAGTGTATATATTCTATCGCCGGCACCACCAAGTGATGCAGTCAGCGGTACCGATGCTGCAGAGGGACCAGAACCAGGGATTCCAAATGAGCTTCTAAGTGATGCACTTGGGTGTGGTTCAACATCAACAAAATCCACGCCCCTTATATGATCTTCCGGTCTTATAATAGCCTCGAATGGAATTCTCTTATCAAACCATGGCCCACCTGGATAACCAAGAAGAGGTTTGGTACCGTCGCCGGAAGTCCGACTAGAAAGATGATTTGTCAAGGCCCAGTTGCCTGTATTGTTTCTGCCCTGCTGGGTAACCATTGCATCCCAACGGTAAGGCCCTGGAATTGCTGGATACCCTCCGGTACCTCCGTAGCGAACAACTGTGTTTCCGTCTTGATCGGTAGTTCCACTCATAGCCCACTCAGCAGACCCAGAAAAATATTTAATAGCGACCTTAAATGGATCCATTATAATAGGATAGTCTACTGCCATACCTGACTTAATAGAATTGTATAGAATGCCCGGAGCAAACATAGCCTGATATAAAGGTCTTAATGCGCCGGGGGCCCGGTTAATAGCCGTTTCTCCCTGAATTATACCATCGGGGAAGTAGAAGTTTGAGGTACCACCTTGAGTTTTGACCACAAGGCTCTCGCCATAAGATTTGGAAAATTGCGATACTAAATCTAATGATCTCTGTGCCGGGTAGAAGCCATTATATGGATTGAATCTAATCGCGGCTGTGACCACCAACATAAATTCACGCGGGGTGGATTTACTTGATTTTGCAACTTTAACAAAATCTTTAATAAACTCAGAGTTTGAATAATCTCGGTAGAAAGAGGCAGTTGAACTGTTGATATCAGCATTGGCAAAATCTTTGGCTCCAGGAATTTCTAACCAATCTTGCTTCCCTGGATTGAATAGTCCTCCTTTGATATAGTCTTCAACATGTTCACTTATTCTAAACTCTGGGACAATTGAATAGTCTTTCGCAATCAAGCCAAGCTCATACTTAAAATCATCGTAACTGTTGAACCAAGGATCGGAAGGGTGTGATTCGAACACAAATTTTGAGCTTTCACCAGAACCTTCCTTAACGATAATCCCAGCTTTGCTATTTGCCTCCCAGAGCGCATCTCCACCATACATATCGATTTGATATCTAGTATCAAATGCTGGATCTGCAGTTGTTGTTCCTTGTTGTGCAATTCCGCTTTCGTCACCAGAGCCAGGAATTCTAGATCCGGCCGGTAATCGGTATCCAGGATTTACCGTATCGCCTGATCCGGATTCATAAATTCTCATACCGCTTCTTGCGACGATGGACCAAGGGCTGGACAGCAAGTGTGGTCTCGCAAATTTACCAGAAATTCCCAAAATTTGGGCGCCGATACTAGGTAAGCTTCCGACTTGCGATGCGCGGGCACCAATCATCGTGATTGTATATTCATTTTGTAGTTCTCCTGCAGAGCCAGAATCTCTTAATTGGCCGGCGACATTGTCTTGACCGCTTACTCCCGCCTCTATTGTGCCGGTTCTTGTCAAAAAGTTTTTCGGGGCATCCAACGGCCAACAGCTTTGTGAAACACGAATCGCTTGAGAGTTAAATCCTAAACGCATTCTGAAGCTAGAACTGAAGGCAGATTGCAAAGGAACAGGGAAAGAACCAGATGCAGAGCCTATGTCTGCCCTCAAGTCAACTGAGTCAGCCCAGAACTTATTATCATAATTAAGCCTTTGTGTTGTGCCGGAAGAAAACTCGTTCCTCAATGATGGGAAAATATTTTCTGTATAAAGAATCCAGTTTGTTTTTGGTCTTAATAATGCCGAAACCTGTTCGAATGGTGTCTTGACCCTTCTCAGATCTATATTTGTTACATTATCTAATTCCGCTTCGTTAAAGTAAACTTCCTCATTGTTTGATACAATTCTTATTGTGGAATTAACTGTATCATTTTCGAAGTTTATTAGCGCTGATCTGCCGCGGGTTGAAATAGGCCTTAAGATATATCTTGAAAGCGACTCATCTCTACTGTTAACTAATGTAAGCTCATTACTCTTTCTTTCTTTCAACATGACTGGGTGATCATATAGTCTTGTTTTCTTCCAGTCCCAGCCGTTTGACAGCCCTCTTCTAGTTAACAACAAATTGAGATAATGAGAATTAAACAATTCTTGATTATTGTGAAGCGGGACTCCAAGTTTGTTAATTAACTCGTTATTGACATACCAGCCATTTAAACTCGATGAAGCATTGCCGAGAGGTTGTCCAAGTGTATTCGTTGAACCACTGAAAGGATCAACAGTGAATATATTGAGCGGATAGGTTGGCTGTATCTGATTTGTTATTCTTGAAAATTGATCGCTGCTGTTTTTGAGATTTTCAGTCACACTGCTAGCAGTTAGATAGCTAAAGTAAGATACCCAGCCGCCGGCAGAACTTGAGTGGAGACCAGCATCTAAACCATACACAGGAGCATATCCATAGTATCTCAAGTCGTCTGGAGTTGTTTGGCCGAGGGCCGTTGGGTTTTTATCTAACGAATTAGTAACCCAGGCATACTGACGGTCTGAGCGGGGGATTGGGTGTTGTACAAAGAAGTTATCGTTTTGTTGTACGTTTTCAAACGTTTCCGGGAATGGCCAAAACGTTTTTTGAACCAGCCTAGGTATGTTATTTCTGTGTGTTTTATGGAACCCAGGCAATTGATCATATGTTTTTCCAGGCTCGGGTACGTCTCCAGATAAGACTACTGCTGACATGTCAGCCGCTTGAACTAATGCTTTTATGTCAGATTCTGTGAGGATAGAGTTCCACACCGCAACGTCTGCCAGATTTCCTTGCCACGACCTGGCACCGCTAGAGCCGTTACCAATATAGCAATCTTGATTTACTATTCCGTAGAATGCGCCTGTCTTTGTGCCACTGGAAAGGCTTACCGCCTGCTCGACTCCATCTACATACATTTTAGGATCATTGGACGAACTATTTGCATCATAAGTTAGCGCGATATGGTGCCACTTGTTAAGTGAAAAACTAGATGCGCCTGTCTTCCAATTAACAAGATTGGCGCCGTTCCATTTGGCAGAGAAAACTATTTCTTCGGTAGAGGTTGTAAATAAGGCAATGTCTTGATTTCCAAAATCTATTATTCGGCCGAAGTTTCCACCGCCATCTCCTGTTTTATAAACCCAAGCAGTAAAAGTCATCTGTTGAGTTGAGCCGGCAGCAACATCATTTCCGATAATATCATCCCATGTGCTAGCAGCTAAAATATTAGTTGCGTCGTCACTGGCATCAAATTGTGCGGTATGTGTTTGAATCCGGGGAGACGGACTCAAAGTAGAGTACGCTGGCCTATCACCGCCTGCATCAAATGTTCCATCTCTAGAATTGCCGCTTTCATCTGTTACATCTCCGGTGGATGAAACATTTTCATTTAATCTCCACCAACCTTGTAGTCCAGAGGCTTTATTGTATGTATATTGTGTATGATTGCGGGCAGTAATATCTGTCTTAAGATCATAATCAACCAATGGTCTGGCTAAGGAATCGCGGCCAAACCTTGCAGTATGACGTGCCAAATGAGAACGAAGACCATAATCTAATTTATGTATATCTTCAACCCTCATTCCTGCTACACTCTCGTTTCCGACACCAACAAACCCAGGAGAAGATAAAGTTCCACTTGGGCCTTGCGATGGCTTAAGAACAGACAAGTTCCTATTTGTTAGCGCACTATAAGGGCTAAATTGTCCTCCCCTGATGTCCAGGAATCCTCTGGATTTTACTTCTGCTCCGCCGGCGCCGTGTGAGAATTTCTGTATAACAATCGATTTGTTTGTCGAGCCAGTTGTTTGCAGTGGAGTGTATTCAAGATCCCAGTTAAAATATTTGTCGGAACTATTTGTTGCTCCGTCAAACGCTGCAGCATTTCGGCGAATATTTAAAAAGTTATTTATGTTTGTCGTGTTAACTGTGTACTGCCTTACTCTCTTACCTCTTGGTTTTGCATGTAATGCAGCAATATCTTGTACAGCCTGCGGATATATTACTTGACTAGAAGAAATGGCTAGCTTTCTAGGGTGTTCGTAAGCAGTACCAATTTGAAGTACTTCATAATTTCCTCTGTAGTTTCCAATGGGTGAGTGGTGCTTGATTCCTGCTAGTCTTGTGCCTTCAGACGCAGTTGAGACTAAAATATTTCTCAAACTAACTGGTCTTTTAGCAACCTTATCCCTGTAATATACGGCGTTTTGTGCGCCTGTGATTGGATATGGCAGTGGACCAACTAGTCTAAAAGAGGAAACCCGATTATCAGAATCTGCCAAACTAGTAGGTACGATCCTTAAGTTCATGTCGTTGCTATCCACAGCGGTAGCCATCAGAGATGCAGAGCCAACCAGATCTCTAACAATGTTTGTCGCACTAATTGCATCCGTGGCTGTACTACCAGGATTCAGGCCGTCAGCATTGCCGAAACGAGGTCCTTCGCCCATTCTCCACCAAGCAATCAAAGAGCCAGATGCAGGACCATCACTAGCAGTTAGATTGCTGGGTGCACCAGAATTATATAAACTTGTTACTTGTGCATTTGTTAAGTGTGAATTCCAGACCGCTACTTCGTCAATTGTTCCATAGTACTCTTCAAAGTTTCCATTGTCTAAATTGCCACCAATAATAACAGGTGGTGTTAATGTCCAGCCAGAGTGGCTTCGGAAGCTGCTTTTACCGGTATTACCATTTGCTAGATTGTTGTATGGAGTGTTAGACGGACTTGTTCCCCCATCAAAGGATCTGCTTACGCCATTGATATAAAATGTTGGCTGCAGCGTTGTAGACAAGGCCCCTATGGTTCCGGTGACTTTAACAACAATATGATTCCAGGATCCATTTGCTATGGTATTGGCTGCTGTTTCCCAGAATATATTTCTTTCGCTACCGGCGCCGGCATTTACAGAAGTCACTACGTTGTATCTTAAAGACTCGTCGCCTTCAATTGTAATTGTGTGCATACCATAGTTGCCACCATTAGTTCTACCAGCTTGCCAGACAGTTCTCGCGCTATTAGAGGCAGATGGATTAATCCAAGCGGAAAATGTCCAGACTGGGAACTCATTTGCTGCTCCTACAAGGTTGTTATCAAATATTAAGGCTTTAGCGGCGTTTTGGCCGGCAGAACTAGTTGCCTGTACAACCAAACAGTTACCGGCGACAGTACCGGGATCGGGCCAAAGGATTGTTTGGTTGTTTGTAAGATACTCGCCAGTTATAGTTTCTACGTGATACTGTTGATCGTTTGTTTCTGGATATGGGTAGTCTGCGCCGACCATACCAAGCGCTCCAGTCACGCCAGGACATTTACCAAGAAGAATTTTCCATCTTTCAGGACGATCCAAATAACTATCTGTTGCGTTGGTGTTTAACGGAACATGTCTAGATTGATGGCCACCAACATGTCTTTGCGTATACGCTCCTTGCATTGGAACTTCAAGGTCATCACCATAAGCATCAAAGTGCAAGTTTGTTATTTCAATAGCTCCAGTTACTTTTTCTACAACCTCTTTGTTGAAGCCAGTTTTAACTGAAGAGCTTATGATATTGAATGGATAAGCCATGGTAGACTTGAGATTGTAGATTCCCTCACCATTCTCCCATTCGCGACCGTGGTGCACTTTAATAATTCTTTTTTCTTTTATTTCTGGCCCACCACCTTTACGTACAAAATTGAATTTCGTAAAATCTTCTATTGGAGAAAATAGAACGTTAGTCGGAACAAAAACTTTGTTCTCTCTGTTTACCGGACCAAAGGGTCGCAGCGCATTATCTGTAAATGCAATATTTTTACTTGGCGGGAAATTTATGCCGCCATGGATTGCCAACCATCTTCCGCCGGCCTGTTGACCTTGTGGGCTTGTTGAGTATTCTGTCGCACCATAATCACCAGGACCACCTTCGCGGCCCTCCGCCGAGGCAACTTGCGAAAGACTTAAAATTGCTGCCGGCATACCCACGCCTTTAATTTTCATGGCCTTACTATAAATTGTTCCATCCGGGGAGCTGAGAAAGCTTGAAAATCCTTCGAGCGCTCGGAGAATACCGGGCGTAGCACGTGCTTTGATATGAGCGATAAACCTTCGTGCCTTATCAACTTCCAGTTCACCGGACGACAAGTCATCAATCAGTTTTTCATCGCCAGTAGCTAAAATTTGATACCAAATATCGCGTAGGGCAAGAATCCCCGGGATGAGGAAGTCCTCGCCAATAGGAGGGCTGGCACGATGATAAGGTAAGTTCCTATCGAACACGCTATTCATCGATGCTTCTAGGTTGTCTTCTTTGAATTCAAAAGTAGGATATTTGTTCTGATACTTATTTCTTTCAAGTACGTGGCTCTCCACTACATTCATCACGTCAGAATTAAATTTCGCAGAAGCAGGAACCAATTGTTCTACGATATCTGATATTGCATCGTCGAACCACTTGTAGTATTCAATATACTGTTCTACTCTCTTAATATCGTTAACTTTTTCGAAAAATACTTGGCGAAGTTTCTCTAAAGCTTTGTAATTCATTCTGTAACGATTAACCGCTTCACCAATAATATTATTGAAATCAACTATGCCAGCAAAAAATGTAAGCATTTCGTCTGAAATTGCTCTGTACATACTTTTTTCTAGCGAGAAGAAATAATCTGGAACATCTTCAACGATGCCATAAATCTTGTCATCATCCGAAAGAATATTAATCATATCAGATGACACTGCAAATTCTGGATCTACAAATTGGAATGCGTTAATTTTTTTATTTAACGTTACGTTTGCTGCACTCGTATCAAAACCATATGCTTCGCCGGGGTGCTGCTGGCCCGCTACAAGGCCAATCCATCCGTAACTTGCACTCATTTCTGCGGAACCCGAGCTTATATCAACAATTTCAAAGTTACCTGCATCATTGGACCCTGTAACTCCTGCGAAGTCCCAGCTTAATGCCAATGAACCATAGTTATAGTTTTCAAAGTTTCCGTATTTATCCGAAGATTGGCCTCCATCAAGAGGAGAAAGTTGGAAATAAGAGCCAGATACACCCTGATTATATACATCGTAAACATGTTGATCGAGAGCGATATCATCGACATACTTTGTCCAGTACCTAACGCCGGCGACTTGAACATCGGACGGGTGTATTACAGTGCCTGTTGTGTTAAATCTGTATGCGCCGGCTTGAATTCTTTTACCGGCAACAATAACTTGCGAGCCGCTTCTTTGGCCAAGTGAAGCAGTCAGCAAGAAGCTGTTTTTAATAACGCCTAATTCTGCGTTAACACCTCGGAATTCAAGTTGATAGTCGTAAAAATCAGATCCACTGACAATTGATGGTGCTACGGCTTGACCCATGTGCACGCGGCTTCCTTCTTTTGGAACTGCCATCGGCTTCAGTCTTACGGATATATTCCAGTTTTCATTATCATAAACATTTGGAAAAATGCTACTGGTAAGAGTTGGGAAAGGCCACGGATCAATTGATGAACTAATAGCAAAATATGCATCATCTCTACGTAAATCTGGTCTAACTGCGTATACTTGAAAGTTTGCCTTATCCGATGCTAGCCAAGTAGTTCTGGAGCCTGTCATCGAAAGCAAAGAACCTGTTAAAACGTGACCATCTGCTGTGTTAACTGTCGAAGAGCCTGTATATGCCTCAACCATACCAAAAATAGAAGCCGTATGATACGTTCTATGTATTTTTGGAGACTGTTTGTAGACAGAGGGAAATACAACATCAGCTTCTAATGTCATACCATATTTTTGTTGAGCCTCATGACCCCTTACAAACCCTGATCCATCGTGTCTGTTGTTGGCTTCGTGTGGGTACGAACTTGACCTCTGGTATACAACGCCGCCGATACTGTTGCTTTCGTGAAGGTTCAAGAAAGATTTCTCAACCAACGTTTGTTGCATCGTATTGTCTAGTTTGTAGGTTTGGTTCCGGAAGTATGTGTTAAATCTTACCAAACGGTCATCGATATTCATACATCTGAAAACGTTTCTAATAGATTTTTCCGTACCTTTGGATTTAAATATATTTGCTAAGTTGTTATAAAGATTAAGGTAAATTAGATTTTTTGTTTCTGCAAGATCTGACTCAAATACTGAATTTTCATCTCTATTTTTAAATCTCTCAACCACATTCGAATCAATAAACAAATCTGGACTATAGAGCCCTAAAGACTGCGGAAGATGTTGAGCAAACGGAAGCGGCGTGAAGGAAGCACTGGTATATTCCAAGTTCCTAAACGAAGGAACTGCTTGAATCTGCAGATATAGTTTATCAAAGTACGCGCCCATAACGTGGGATACCTTGTTTAAGTTTGTATCCCTTGCTCCGTCTTCATCGTCCAAAATCCAGCCAGGGACCATATTTTTCATTGAAGCGTTGTTTTGATCATCATGATATGAACCAGTGTAGAGCAAGTCAGCTTTTAACGACACCACTTGTGGGTGGTTTGAGTATATGATCGGGTCTTCATACTCGCTAGTCGCTGCGCTAGCCGAGATAATAGCAGAGCCTGTGTTTCTAGAGTCTGAACCATACCCAGACCAGACCCCATTAACTACTCGACCAGAATAGTCAAGAACAACGGAGTCGGTTGCAGACTCACCAGTTATACCTTCATTAAACTTATAATACAAGCCAAGTGTTGTATTGGAAATATCTGTGTTGACACCTCCGCGGATTTGTGTAAAATAGTTTCTTCCAATTTCTTCTGCAGAACGACGGACTTTCCAGAAACGGAACTCGTCTAAAGATGCGTTTAGTTTTGCAGATCCAGTAGCAGCATTGCTTTTTTCTGGAGCAGTCACAAGGGCGCCAATTCTCCCAACCATGTTCTTTGAATTTAAATTGTCTATTGCTGCGCTTGTTATGGTTCTCGTATCGTTGTGTCTTCCATCAACATAAAGACTCAATTTTGCATCGCTGCCGGAATTGTACAAAACAAATGCATAATGATGCCAAGCATTATCAGCCACCAAGCTCTTACCGATTTTGTAATTACTAATTCCTTTTCCGCTAATACTGCTTATATTTATCGTCTCTGGGGCGGTGGTAGTAGCGGCGCCAGATAAAGCTGTGATGTAGAATGGTGTATCTGCGTCGGAGTCTCCTGTGGCTGTTAACCATTCTCCTGCGCCCGCAGTACCTGTCATCATTATTCTAAGTCTTGCATAATCACTACTAGCAGAAGAGTTATTGTTCCACATGTCAAAGATGACTTGCTTTCTAGTTGTTGTCGCGCTTGGGGCCATAGAGCCAGACTTCATCCAGAACTCAACAGTGACTCCGCGCTCAAAATCTGCCTTTAAGTTTGATTCGCGAGAACCGGATCCATAATCAGATGGCAATCCTTCAGTTGTGTATATGTCTGTGTCATATACGTTTGAATACTGAAATTTACTGTCTTTTGGATTATTGAACAGATCTTTCTTGTTTGTTGTTGCCGATGCGGTGCCGGGGCCGCCGTAAAATGTAATATGTTCTTGAGTTGCTGGAACATCATATCCATCAACACCCGCAGTGGAGCTTCCATATCCGTCTGCACACAAAATAATATAACCATTGGTGCGCGGATACAAGTTATTAAAGACATATTTTTCTATATCTAAGGATTTGTTGTAATATTCATTTATTTCCGCATCAGAGCCATCATAAGGGTAGTAATCGATAATTCGATCAATTGAGCTTTCGTAATACAAATAAGCTGAGCCATATCTAGCAAAATTTTCTGGGTTTGAATAGTCTACCTGCGGGACGAACGTTTGTTGTTTTTCGCGCAGAGCAGACACATTTCTGCCAGACTCGACATTTTTAAAGGCGTCTTTTCTATTTTTACTTGTTAAATAATTTTTTGATTTGTCTGTTGATTCGAAAAGTTTCTTAATACTCATAGTCTTCTACTCTAAACTTGAAAGAGTCTTTTTGTTCTGTCCAACTGCCGATATCATTATCATAGAAGGAAAATTTAAATGCATATGTGTAGCCAGGCTCCAAGAGTCTCATATCAAAGTCAAAATAATTTCCTGACATATCATACGACAGCATTGTTTCTCCATTTGATCCTGTGCCATATGGAACTGCGGCGTGGCCATCTAATACCCTGTACACCATATATGACGCGCTAGCTTGTGATGTGTTCTCTACATCTGCATTTGCAATCGTGTAAACTGTTGGATTCCAATATTTTGGCCTAACAAACAAGTTGAATCTTGCGGTTTCAGCAGCATCGTAGCTGTTTCTCAGGTTTGTGATGTTTAAGAAATAAAACGGCTTGTTTACAGAAACACTAGCGCTCATATTTAAAGGCCGGAACGAAGACGTTGCAAATTCTATACCAGACCAAGGACGATTTTTACCAGAGCCATCATGCCACACATCGAATATTTTTGTTAATGGCGGAGTGGCGCCTGTTATTGCAAACGAAGCCGTATAAATCCCTGTTGATATCCAACCTCCAGTTACGACGTACGGGTTTAAAGCTGAAACATGCGTATACGGCAATGTTGTTGGTAGTGTAATCGCCATTCTGTCTTCTCGTCCTGTTTCGGTACCGGTTGCCTTGCTGTGGCCACTTGACTTAGAGTCGTCATTAGAGCCGGAATAGAAGCTGACGTAAATTGCTCCTTTGTTTACGGAAGGAATGTTTGAAAGCCTGCCGCGGACGTAGTTGTAGAGAAAGATTGTATTTAAATTGTCATTAACTCCAGCAAGAGAGCTGCTGTAAAACATATCTCCTCTGTCATCTTTTCTGCTAGAATTCCATCGTGCCTCAATAACTGGTTTTTTGTAAAAGTATTGGGTTCCTCTTGCGAAAAATCTTTTAGTATAAAAAGACGTTGTGGAGCCCGTAGTGTTTTGATTCCAGCCATCATATGTTCCATCTTGCGCAACGTCATAGTAGGCTTCTGCTGCGCCCGTAAGATGCACACCAAAGCCGTAGTTATTTACCGTACCGGCAGACCATAATTCCACCATTTGTGTGATATCAATTTCAATGTCTTCCAGTCCGGTTGTCATTCTTTGACTAAACCATCTCCAAGGATATGCAGCATTGGCTGCTGTGATATAATCTCCGCCTGTTTTTGTCCAGGGTGTTGTTGCGCTGGCGCTCATCCAATTAGAGCCAACGTTTCCGTTGGTTTTGTCTTTGTAAGTTTCCAGGTCCAAGCCGAAGCCTTCTTGCCAATCTCGGGACAAAGGCTCCGCAACCATAAGGTAGCTTCCAGAAGGAACTGTCTTTGAGTGCTTTGCATTAAACATGCGTAAGTAAAAACTAACACTCCCAGAACCTGGTATTACGCCATTGTTTCGATCCGTGGTTATCTGGTCAATAGGAAATTTTATGAGTATTCTTGAAAGCTCAGCCGAGCTAGATGCTTGTCTTCCATAAATAGAAAACGTCTCTAAAACATCAGATGCGCCGGCGTTTGCTCCCGTAGCCCTAGTATTTAAATTTGGCTGGAATGCATTTGTAATTGTTGTGTCTGCGTTGGCTACATATTTTTTTATGGCCATTATCTAATCTTTCCTTTAATGTCAACATCTGGATATTTTAATTCTAAAATTGCATTTTTCGGTACAATCAGATAGTTTCCATCTGGTGACATATTTTTGTTGATGTCAATCTTTGTACTAGAATACGCTGCACCGGTTCTGTTATTTATCTTTACCTTTACGACGTCTAACACTCCTTCTACATTTTTTAATTCAGCATAAATATCACTTACATAGAGGTGTTCGCCAATGTAAAAATGATCCGAATATTTTCTTGATAGAGTTTGTACACACTTTTCTAATAAATCAAATTTATCAACATTACTAGCAGCCCTTACAATAAAATCAATACCGATGTTAATAAGATAGGGCTCAAGTATATCAACAGTGTCATTTATCATTCTATGACGATTTAGCCAAGTTTTTAAGTTATTTTTTATAGTATTATTTGGCATCGTTAAATTTCCAAAATCATCAACTGAAATCACATACATGTTTAGGTTTCTTTTCGCAGAATTTGGATCCTTCTGAGTTGAGCATCTTTTTATGGCGCCGAATTTTGCCGGCATTCTGTAAACCAAATTTTCATAATCAGATTGGGTTACAGCCCTGTTTTGAGTTGCAAAAGTATCGAAGACTCTTCTTTTAAGTTCCGCGCTGGAAGCATTTGATACGTCTCCAACGATTGGTGTTTCATTTGAGACCTCTATAGAATCCAAAACTTCCTGCATAGTGCTAGCAGCCAATACTGATCTATCCGCAAAATCTACATCTACTGACGATAACGAGTTTATTCCTGCTACTCCGATATTAGAGTTTGTTGGATTTGTTGCACGGTAAGTCACTGTTAATGATGTATTAGATGGGCCAATTCCAAGATTTTCATTTCTTGTCAATCTAGAGGGATCGAAGGTTGTGTCTGTTACATAATCTTTTCCAAAAATATCTAGTGCGACCCTTTGAGGATCTGCAACAACATTTGTTTCTCCCGATTTACCACTCCCAAACTGTAGATATGCACTAAACCTATCTCTTTCGAGAACAAATTTTCTGCTCACAAGAAACGGCTTAAGTATTGATGCAACGTTATCATTTTGATAATTTAAATTAGGGATCTCTTTGTAAACAATGTCTTGTGAGAGATAGTCAACTTCGTAATACTCATCACCGTTTTCATCGACCACAGATATAATTTCTGAAATATTCGATCCGCCGAGCTTGAGTCTTTTAAATCTTTCAAATGGCCCAGTTTCAATTTTTTCTGATGCCATCTCTCCAGATACAACGTGCCCATAGGCCTTGATGGCATAATGAGTTGGGGCACCGGTGTCGGTGTCTACCTTACCAACAACCACAACGGTTCCAGGTCTGCTAAAGTCTACATTCTCTGTGAGCATGAACGCCAAGCCTGTATCACTTGAAAATGTGCTTCCTCTTTTTATTACCGGAGTGTATCTGGTGTCAGGGCCAATACCGGTTGGAGATGCCGGCACAAGAACGTAAAGGGCCACTTTGCCATAGGTTGAGGGTCGTCCAGTGTTTTTATAGCCTAGGATCCTTCCGTGTCGTAAGATATTGTTATATTGATACGAGGTATCCATAAACGACTCATTGATATTATAATCCAAATAAAATGATAACTGATCACCGACATAAGCAACCGCGTCTAACATCAGAGAACCAAAGGAAGCCTCACTAAAATCTTGAAAAGTATCGGGGTAAAATCTTTCTGCTATTTCCAGCAGATCGTCTCGAATACTTTCGTAGTCCCTATTGGTGTAGTTGATAGGTAAAATCTTTTTTTGTTGATCTGCCATAAAAAATCCTCTTTTTTAAATAGTGAATTGTAGCAAATCTCTTACTGCAATTTGCGGTACTTCATACTTTATAGTTACACCTAATTTGTTTGAGTCTATATTTGAAGTATCAAACTGGACCGCTCTAATCCGGATGCTTGGCATATAAATCTCGACTTGTTGCTTGATTTTTGTTTCTATCCTTGTCGTGACATCCTCATGATAATTTTCAAATAAATAAGTTCTCATACCAACTCCAAAATTGGGTTCCATTATTCTTTCCCCTGGGTTTGTCAGTATTAACATCTTTAAATTTTGCCTGATTGTTTTTTTAAAATCTTTTAGCATTGTAAATCCATCGCCCGAATCAAGAGTCAATGGTAATGCCACACCTAGTGAAGCCATAAACTACCTCCTTATTTAATTAGACGTCATTGCTAATCTGAATCAAATTTGTCGCACAATCCACCTTCTGCGTTCCAAGCATTACCAACAAACTTCGCCCAGTCAGGCTTGTAGCTCGCTCCTGGGGCCGGCTTAAGAGCCTCGCTAAGACCTTGGGCCCAAATTTGTGATCCCTTCGGTGCTTTCATTTTTGGACCTCCAAAATTCCTATTGTTATAATATGCGTTAAATAAAATTTTCAATTTAGAAGTCGACTTTCTAAGCAATATTCTATCCCACTTATCCCAGTGCTTAACCCACAGGCCAGCCCAAAAACCGGGGTTTCGATCAGCAAAAGAAGCCCAGCCTGGATTTCCTTCTTGTGTGAAATCTACTTTCAGATACTTTCTACTGCCTGATTCAACAAGCTCTGTGTCTATGCTGGCGCGGGAGCCAGGTTTACCAGTATATTCTTTATCTGCGTATCCCCAAGGGCTATACTTGTTGAACGAGAAGAATCCATAAGTAGAATTATTTCCTACAGAAATTTGACCTATTGAATTAATAAAGTTTTCAGTGCAGTAGATTGCCAATGTCGCAGCAACCTTGTTTAACGGAAACACATAGTGTGATATTAATTTAAACTTTTTATGATTTTTTAGATTCCTCAGCAGGCACCACAAAATAGGACTATTTCCTTCAAATTTTGTCGCCCTATCTAGTGTATAGTCTAGAGCATCTATTTCAACTGAGACGATTTCTGCTGCAGTTGACTCTGAGCCAATCCAGAATGTTATACCATGCCTAACTCCCAGTTCACCTTCTATACCAATTATATTACCTTCTTCATCTTTAAGGTTCTTCATCGTACCTGGATAAACTTCCGAGATTAATTGTGACTGATCCGGGTGAGATCTTATAAGACTAATTGCATCACTCGGGGCATATTTGGTGCCATTAATAGATGTGTACATTTGTATTGCGAATGGCTGGTCAGCGGTAAAGCTAAGCGGCCGGGTGCCAGTCCAAGTCTCTACAGAGCCAATCGGGACGACAGTGGAATTGGCCAATACTTTCAATGTTGGCTGATCTGGATCATGATTTGCGCTGTCTACTGGAGCCGATGCATCTCCGGCTTTGAAGACTTCTTCGCCCTCAGAGTCTAAAGCTATGTGGTACGGTCCGACATATTCTTTTCCGCCGTCCAAATACATCAATTCCCCACCGTTTGTATAGTAGTCCTGGCCTTGTACTTTGCTTCCACCTAATAACACTTCTTTAACAGGCCACTCTAAATCTAAACCAGGAACATCAGCTTCGGGCCTGTTAGATCCAGACGGACCGGTGTACTCTCTACCGGGAACATCTCTCGGTGGTATTCCGCCGGCAGTCATCTGCTCTAAAAGGAAGTAATCAAGATCATAGTGCTTTGGAGTAAGCCCAGTGGTCTTTAAGTTCTTCATAAAGTTTTCGCCAGTCCAGTTTAATTCATTTCTTATGAACTCTTGCAAAATAATCTTGCAAGCTTCTTCGTACTTGGCAACAGTTGCAAGAGCCGTTTCTTTTCTGTATTTGCTTAAACTTTTGAAAATACTTATTTCTCCAGAAAATACCGATTCCCACCAATCACTTCTCCAAGGATAGTCGTAGTAAACTTGCGCAGAGTTGAGTGAGAGCCCGTTGCCTAAACCACTGCTCATGTCTCCAAGTGATCCGCGCGGTGTTAAGTCCCATAAGATGTCTAAAATATACTTGGGAGGATCTGCTATTTTTCCATCATCCACTAGTCGCCCATAAGTTTGCACAGCTTGCTCAAGGAATGAATACCAAAAATCGTTGTCCTTGAATGGATTAAACCAAGACCAAGCTCCATTTTGAGCATCTTTACACGCTTGTTCCATTATTTCAACAATATATGCAGCATAAACGTTACTAAAATTATCTGGGAATCTTGGTGCAATTTTACTAAACACCGGCATACCTAAAATCATATACGTAGAACCAAAGATTCTACAAGCTGCTCTAATGACTCCGTGAACTCCCGCCTTTCCTGAGCGCTCTAGAATCCTGTTGAATGGCTTTTCTATGGCGCACTCTTTACTTTCTTTAAGTCTTTGATCATGAGAGATGAACATTAGCTCATCATTTATAGTATCACTAATGTCTCCAAAATCGACCATATCAGTGCGCTGTGGCTTGCAGGGGCTAATTTGAGGGAATAATGCATCAGCGAAGCCCATCCACCCCATATTTACTTGTGGCTTGACCGTGACCTTGGGTCGTAGATATCTGCCTCCAAACTTCTTGGGATCTAAATATACAACGCGAGTTAATTCCGGGGTACCTGCTGTTTCATTATTGAAGGCGTCTCTACTAACTCCCAAGACTAAATCTCCATTTCTGATGGAGCGCCAATCGAATTCGATTCCATCTTTATCATAGTCTTTGATTTCAAGATCTTTCATAAGATTTTCATCCCCAGAATCTCTGTATTCGGAATCATCCCTAATTGATTGTGGGACAACATAATCGAACATATCTGGGGTTATTGCATCTAGTTCTGCTCCATATATAAATGACGGAGGCACATTGTATCCAGGGTGGCCTTCGCCGACTTCCCGTTCATCCAAGCTTTCAACCAGTGAAGCGTCTGTGTCTAGAATTGTATCTAAAAGTGCTCTGTAAACTGAGTTCATTACATCATTGTGTAGCGTTACGCATTCTCCAACTGGAATTCCCGTTAAATCTGAAAGTAATCTTGCTTGTGGTATTTGACTTTGCTCTGAAACAAACGAGTCATAGAACTGTGGGAACTGGGAAGCGTCGACGTCTTTTAGGTTGTCATCAACTCCCATAAATTCATACTTAAGGCTCTTAAGTTGGGAAACTTCACTAAGATCATCTCCTTCACGGTCCGCCTCTCTTTCTTTAACGCCTGCTGCTGCTGCGCCGGCGGCGTCAGAATTCAAGTTTACTAAATCAAATATTTGCAATCTAATATTATCTGTTGGCAGGTTAAAGGGCACTGGATCTGGTGGGTCGTCGGTAGTCACTGCTCCTTCACCCGGGCCCGGGGGAGGTGGTGGTACTGGTCTTGGGTTGACAATATCAGATAAGAATATATTTATCTCACTGCCGAGTGTATAACCTTGAATCGTATCGCCTTTACCTGTAGATGGTCGAGCTTGCGTCTCCGGATTGAGTTCTGGCGCCAGGGATGCCCGGGCGCCGGCTAAATCTCTTCTTAATCCATAGCCGTTATCAAAGAATGACAATGTCATGTCTGGATCTGCTTTTCTTGCATTTCTAATAAACCTAACATAACCTCCACCTGATTTAGATGGATCCATTTTTATTAAGGACGTTACATTATAACCCAAATCAGGCATAGAAAGAGGGTCGGGATCAGGACCATATGGGCCATCAAATCCCAGGTCTTTAAACGATTTAATGATCTGTCTATCTCTCATACTTGCGTTTGTTGATCTAAACGTTGCAAGATTGTGCTTTGGATCAGTGGCGCCTTCTCCGCTTACTTGATTTCTAATATCCTTCAATTGTATGTATAGGTGCTCTGCCACATAAAGCGGGTAAGCCCCTCTTTGTTGTTGAATTGGTTCGACGCTTGGCGCTTTTTCAAAAGGGCTACCAAAAATTTGTATACCTAAAATTGAAAGCGGCTCTTGGTTTGCTGCGGCAGGCAATTCTGTGGTATCAATATAATAGTCAACGTAGTTTTCTTGCGCAAAAACCTTCCTGTGGTGGACCGACAATGGATTACCCATCGTATCAGACATAACCATGTTTAACAATCCCCAGTTTGAATCTGAATTTCGGAAATTTCCGTTTCCAAGCATATCTGTTGAATATGCTATCTTTAGTTGTTCCCAACTTCCTCCAAATCCATTTTGAGATAATTCTGTTATTTCTGCCGGCTCGAACGGCAATAATCCATTATCACACCCAGGATCGGAAACCAACGGAGGCATCATATCTTCCATATATTTTGGAATTCCGTCTTGCATCATCTGTGTCAAATCTTCCAAGTCAGATAAGAACCCGGGGTTATCTGGATCGTTCCCTCTGAGGGCATCAAACATAGTGTCACACTGTTCTTTAGTAGCTCTCCCTTCAAGAAGACTACATCTTAATTCTTTGAATTGCTCTATTTGCCCAGGTGTGGCACAGAGTGACGGGTTGGCCGGCATTTCATCATCAGGGGGCAGGCCCTCCAAGAAATTTCTCATATCTTCTTTAAATTCTGCCGGCATAAGATTACCGCAATTGCCAAGTAAAGAACCAATTGCTCTTTTGTTTGGTAATCCTTCGCGAAGCTCTGGATATTCAAAATCAATCAGCTGATCGACAACACTGAGAACCTGATCGCTTGGTTCCCCAAGGAAAGATTCCATTAATTCAGAGCGTGTGGTTGCAGAAGATATATCCTCTGCAAACTGGATCAATCTCTCTCTATTGCCCATTGCGGCCGCGCCGTCTGGTGAAATTGACGTAGCCCCAAGGCTCTCCATCATATCAACAATTGTATCGTTAACTTGTTCGTCTGAGGCATCTGGGCCGCAGATAGACTCTCGGATAACACTGGCAAATGTCTCCTTACCACTAATAATATCAGGTAAGGATGCAGCCAGATTTCCAACGGTTGCCAAAGCTTTACATATGATATCTGAGAATAATTCACAAAGCCTAATCAAAATCATCATAATAATTTTCATAATAAGCTGCTGGATCACCCACAGTGCAATAAGCCAAAGTAGATACAAAATATCTTTTAAGTTGGCTATTTCAGCAAACGGGTTTTCAAATCTTGGAAATGTCAAATCTGACATGTTTCGACAGAAGGGCAAAGTCAGATCTTTAAGCCAATCAAATAATCCGGGATTGAAAATTGGAGGCATTGGACAATCTAATGTAGCAAATATTTTAGCTACAAATTGAGCGCCGGGAAATTTATTAAGTTCATCCAACAAGCTCATAAGGTCTTGAGAATAAACCTCAATCAAAGCCTTGATATAAGCTTCCATAATATTATCGTCGCTTAATTCATTATTGGCATTCTCTGATATTGATCCAAATTGTTGCGCAAGAGTTCTTTCGTTTCTTTGGCCAGTGATTGCGTTTTCGTTCTTAGGAACACCCGGAACTTCCGCATCTCCTCCACCGGTACGCTTATTGTCTCTTTCCGCTTGTACCACTTCTTCCTTTTCCCAAGGCTTGGTATACGTTACCTGGCCTCGGTTTTGAGGATCATTTCTTGAGCCGGTACCACCGCCTTCGATTGCATCACTGAGTTTTTGAAGATCAGAGCCTGCAGCAAAAATATCGCCGCTGTTTAATTTTCTTTGAACCAAAGCGTCAAGCTCTGCTTGTTTTTCTGGTGGCAATCCGACAAACAATGAACCGAAGTTCTCAACACCCATAGCATTTAATGCAGATCTGATCATTCCGGCCAGTGCTTCTTCAAGAGTGAGACCGTTTAAGAGACATTTAAGCATGTCCAAAATTAAATCGAACAATCCACAAATTTTAATCTCATCGAACCCGTGGTACCAAACATCGTCCAAGCTTCCTACGGGACTTCCTCCAACACCAATCGAGGAGCCAATAAAATTAGCGCACATTCTAACAAACACATCGTCACTAGCTATGAGTTCTTTGTAAGCTTGCTCTGCTCCCATTGAGGCAACATCGCCAAAGTTTCCATTTTCTCCAATTGTATCAGCCCAGTCATCGATGACTTCAGATAAGTTTTCTCTACAAAGATTTTTGTGGAATTGATATGCGATAGCGTCACCGATACTAAAGACTTCATCCATAATATCTTGGCCGAGTTGTTTTGCTTCACCCATCAAGCTGTCACCAACACAGCTAAGTGCAGTTTTTTTCTTTTTCTTGGATTTTTTCGAAGGGCTTTCTGGATCTTCGTCTTCGTCTATTGTTGAATCGGTTGAGTAAATTTTTGGATAAGTGTGCTCTTCTAAAAACTCCAGCCATGGCTTTGGCCTACGAGCGGTCAGATCCCTTTCCATTTCAAATAATTTAATTAGATAGCCAACTGCTGTTGGGTTTTTCCAGGCGGATCTATTGTTGAGAGATTTAAGTTTTTTGGGGCCCCATGTTTTGGGTGTATGTGGGCATCCAGCGGTCCAAGCGCGAAGCTTCTTTAATTTTCTCTTTCCTGTGAATGTAAATTGTAGCTTCGTAACTTTTTTTGCAAAATATCCTGCTACGCCAGCGCCGGGAATATTATACCCTTTTTGGTTTAGAAACGAATCTAGTTGTGTTAATAGATCCGCCATTTCACAATCAGGGAAAAATCCTATATCTCCGTAAACTTCTAAGTTGAAAAGAGAGCCAGTTTCTTCGTACCATATATTACCACCTTCGATAGCTCTATAAACTTTCAGGTACCTATTGTATAAACCTAAGCCTTTTCTTACTCTTATTAGTTTAATTGCCATATCAGTTGCATTATACTTTACAGTAATATCGTCTAATTTTGGCTCTTCTGTTTCTTCTTCTTCCTCGTCTTCTTCTAAATTATTCAAAACAGTGAAAGGAACAGAATATAATAACTTTAATTTTGAGTGTGGGCGAGGATCTAAATCAAATGCAGTAAACTCTATCGCCTCACGCAAGGTTTCAATGTTTGGAGTTGTAACCAGTTTGTCGTATTCTGTTAAAAACGTATCAATTACTTCATCAAGATACTCTTCAAATTTTTTATTTAACTGCGTATCTTGTATGTCGGCTGGAACTTCATTGCCGTTGTTTTCATAAGCTATTATAGTAGAACGATCTACAATTTCTGTGTGTGGGGTTACCTTTGTTACCTGAAACTTACAACTTTTTTCGTTTAAAAAAGGCTCAGTAATGCCTCTTTTTTTCCATCTTGGTACCAAAGCTTTTGGATTAGGAGCGCAATCCGGACAAACATTCGGCTCCAGTACTATGTCTACTGGACAATCATTATGTATACCATCATTGTTGCTATCTTGATAAGGTAAGAATGTAGATTCTGCCATATTAACCTCTCTTATAATTACGTTGTTCTAACGTTTCTACTGCAGATATATTTGTAACCAAACGGCTGTAAGTAGTTGACTTCCCACTCTAACTTTTGAGTTCTCATACTATAGAGCGGTTCCGCAACCCAAGGTATAAACATAGCGGCTGCAAATGAGGCGCCTATACCATGTGATGCTGAGTCGAATGGCCAGGAAGTAATTCCAATTATAGAGTTATAAATACCCTGAATAAACATAAAATTAAAAACTGCAGCCCAAAGCTTATCTACTAAAAAACTAAGTTCCCTAAATGCATCTCTGGTTTGGAAGCCCAAGGGGACCGGCTGCATATAGGGGATATACTCAAATCCTGGCTTTCTAAATCCTCCCCAGACCTTTCTCGTACCGGTATTATTACCAGCCAGAAACTCAATTCCCGGGGCGGGCCTAACAATTTTGCCTCCTAGAGAGTTTTGCTCTCCTTTCATAAATCCATATTTACATCCGTCGCATTTACCAGTGACAATTTTTACGCCTTCTCTACCAATAATCCTAACGCCGTCGGCTTTGATTCCTATCCCAGAGCGAGCCATAGCGCTACCGATTTTGCCGGATGCTAACCCAAAATTGTTATCTATATCTGTCAGCTGACTAATATACACTCGGGCAGCATCACATCCAAACATATTGTCTACATGTGAACCGTCTTTTGGTCCTTTTCCATTTCTCGCACAAGACATTCTGCCAACAACTAAATCAATTGTGTTTGCTCTGTTAGCCCCTTTGCCTCCATAGCCAGACTTTAAAGAATCTGGTCGATCAGAACCAAGTATGATAAACGCATTGTGTTTACCGTTTCTGATTCCCTGCGAGTCTATTAGAGAAGCGCCTGGGGCTAACTTAAACTCTAGCAACGGCTCTGGGACATCAGAGTTATAAAGACCGCTTTGGAATGGCATTTGATTTGGCCAGTCTTTGTCGGCAACTCCTTCAAAATTTTTAGCCGCGTTATCTATAAACTCTTTACGACTTTTATTAATAAACTTATCATCTATAAGTTTTGTCTTTTTTCTCATAAATCCTTCTTATGTTACAGGTATTTCTTTCCACTGGCCTTTTGACTTATTGACCCAAACAAAATTCTTGCCTTCTACCCACTCACCGCCACCGACTGGTCCTGGACCATCTTCGCCTAGGCCTTCATCGGTACGAGTTGTTCCCATTTGATATTTGTCTGGTGTAGTAGCTTTTGCAGTGGCAGCAGAGGGTCTTGGACGTAGGCCCGCTTTTTTTCTTGCGGTAATTAAAGTGTTCGTATTTCTGTGTTCCATATGCCATGCTTCTGGCTTTGAACCATTGGGTTTTGCCCAAGCTGGATGTACCCAGTTATATTTATGTGAATTGGATGTCATCCATTTATAAAACTTGCTATTAAAACCGCCTTTGGTGTCGTAATCAAATGCCAAACCCCAACCATGTTGAGACTGGCCAGGAACTGACGCTTCAACACCTTTCCTACATTTTAACTCTACTTGGCAATATGTTCCGCCACTATAACATCTAAACCCGCCAGTTGGGCGTAATGGTTCGCCAAACTCATCGTGAAATGCTTTAGCTAAACGATTGAAGTCATCAACAACATCTGCCAGTAATTTAATTGGTGCTGTGCTATGTTCTGTTGATACTTTTTTTAATATATTTTGTGGGTAATTTCCGTTTTCAACAACGGCGCCGGCTCCTGGGCCGTAAGCGCCTTGATAGATTGCGGTCATTGGACCTGGATCTAGTGCCGGTGTTGGGCCACTTCCCGGGCACGCTGGGCCGCCGGCATTACCAACACCACCATTTGCGGTTATCTGCTGTATATCTGGACAAGCTCCTCCTGGCGTATAATCTGACGGAGTTATGGACGCGTTCGGCGTAATAGCTATTACTGTTCCAAAACCATTGGGAACTTCTTCGCCACCGATTAGTCTAATTGGCACTTGAGCAGTCACATACCCAAACTTTTTAGGCCTGAGACCTTCTTCGGTTACAAAAAGTATATGACCACCAACTAATTGATTATTTAATTTTGTATTAGTTGCGTAAGTTGGGTTACAAGGATCGGCCGGCTGCACAGGCGCTCGGCGGTCCCTTATTCTTCCATAAAATTGAAATTTTCCTATTGCTCCCGCGCCCTCCGCTGGGTTTGGTATTCTTCCCTCTATTGCGGCTGCGGCGCGGGCGTCTAAGGGCACCGGATCTGTTAAAACTTGAACTAGCTTGTAGGTTGCAACTCGATCTTGAAGATGGTTGCTTTTCATCGAATCACCAAAGGCCTTAGCCATGATGTCCATTCCAGTCAAATCATCAAAATCAATACCGTAAGACATTTTAGTTAGCTTCCCCCTGTATCAAATCAAATAAACTGTTCTTATCATCTTCTGATAATTCCACTGAATTATTTGTATTCTTGTGCCTAAGACTTATAAGTTTTACAAGTTGTTCGTTAGAACGTTGCATTGTCTCAATATGCTTTGCCGCTACTGGGCTAAGATATTTATTCTGATCAGCGTCGTTTGCAATTTGATTAGCAATTTCATTTAAAAATTCTCGGGCGGCCTTTCGATCGCTTCTTATATTGATCAACGCCTCATCCATCAATAAATCTAAATCTTTGTTATTGCTCATAATCCACCTTTCTCCCAGTCGCTTTTAAAATTGTAATATTTTTTTCTAAATTTTTTTAGAGAATTTACAATTTGCTTTGTATTGAGACCAGTTATCTCTCGAAGATATAGGTAAATAGCTTTTTTATTAAAAATTTCGATATCTTCTTTTGATTCGAATAGAATATTTATAGCTTTATAGACCTTTAAATCGTTGTCTTTCATCTGGGAAGAATCCCAAGATTTTAATTCTTTATAGAAGGAATTCCAAAATTCCAATTCCTCTCTTTCTGTTATGTAAGATTCGTCCGTGGATAGATATTTTTCCTCGTAACTTTTTGATAGGTTGTCATAATCAATTTCTCTCTTGTTTCTTTTCTGTTGTCTCTTGACTTTATGTATAAACCAGTTTTTTGTTATAACACTAAAATACGAAAAGGCTTTTGAGCCCTTGGAGGCATCAAACTTGTCAACAACCGTCATCAGCCAAATTTTGCACTCATCTCTTAGATAATCGATGTTTGGCAAATTAGTAAATTTATAAGTAAAAACTATCTTATCAACCATCTCGTTAAATGCTGGTTCTATCCAGTTAACGTAAAGCTCTGTTCTTTCCCGAATACAGTTGCTTTTGGTGTATTGAATTATTGCGTTTTCGTGATCTTTTGTGAAGTAATGATTCTTCTTACGTCTCTTCTTCTGCGGATTCTTCTGTGTCATCCGTTTCTGCTCCTTCTTCAGTTTCTGGAGCCGTTAAAGAATAGATGTATTCAAAAGTTTCTAATTGTTCATTAAAAGATATAGCATGATTTAATAGTGACCTAAGTGTCTCATCTCCATAAAAAGAATCTAATTCATACACTGACTGCAGGTGCGCAGCAAATGCATTAATCATGTCCTGTAGATCTCCGAGTTCTTCAGAAACAGATAACAACCTAACAACAACACCTCTAGAATATAAAACTAATCCAATATTCAAAAGTATAGAAATTGTGGTTATCGCCGACAAAACTATTTCAAGTCGGCTCATGTGTTTTGTTCCTTAAATCTTCTTTTTCTTTTTTTAACAACTCTCTGTTTTCCTCAATATATTTTTTCGTTATCTCTCCAACTTTTGACCCTTGGTTACTGTTTTTTGTTCCTACCTTGAAAATATGTACGTTAGACAATATTCTCTCCATAGAGCCCGTAGTTTCACACTCTTCACAATCAGTGTAGATTTCCTCTAGTGTATGAAACACGTTTACAGTATTTTCACAAGCCTTACAGCTGTACTTGTAACGTGGCATTATTTTACCATATTTTTTAAATCTTCATTAGTGATCTTCTGTTCATTAGTAACACGAACAGTTGGCGGATTTGTCACCACCAACCCATCTTCTGTTTCCAAAAGTTCAAATCCTTTTAAAATGGGCACGATGTCAAGCTCATTTAAAAGAGACTCTTGAAGCGCCATCATTATAGCACCAAGAGCCTGGTTCGATAGTTTATGTCCTTCTGCTTCGTTTTTATTCATTTTTAATCTCCTTTTTCTAATCTATAGCTGTCGCTATCAAAGTGTTGCGTTGAAAATTCAAAAAGCTCCGTATCTTCAAGCGCAATCATTCTGTGTCGTAAGCCTCGGTATACGTGAAAATTATCCCCCCTACCAAGTACTAATTCTTTTGCTGTTTCTAAATCGTCATTATCTGAATATTTTACCAGAATTTTTCCGGATTGTATATAAAACACTTCATCCTTCAGTTTATGATAATGCCAAGAGCATTTCTTGCCCTTAACAAAATACAATAATTTGCCACAATATTCCTCATTGTTGACAATCCATTTTTCAAATCCCCATCCTTTAGGGACGAAATTCATTTCTAAAGAAGTTTTCATCTCTCATTCCTTTGTCATCGACATATATATCGCCGGCAGGTTTACCGAGAAATAACATGTGGTATTTCACGCCCCAGCTTTTAAGTTGTTTTGCAGTTAATGCATAAAAATCTTCAATTGCTCTTTGTGGGTTATTATCATGACGGCCCATTCCTCTGGCGGTCTGCATAATAATAGTGTTTCCCTGTTCGTATAGGTGGTTTACAGTATCTATTCTGTCTATTATTGGCTCTGCTGTGGAGTAGTCGCCGTCTTTGACCTTTGTACAAAGTGTCCCATCTATATCAAAAACATATGTCATTAATTTGTCTCCAAAATTTTAGTTGTTGAGTAGTCGCCAATTCGATCGAAAAACTTCAATTCGCCACAAAATTCCCCACCAACAACTGATTTCCCTTTCCAATCAGAACCAATAACCATAAAATGTGGCGATATACTTTTTATAATTGTCTCAAGATGATCAGCAGATTTAAATATTACCACCTCATCAACTGATTTTAGAGATTTTAACAAAAATTTTCTATCCGTTGAATTATTATGTGGTCGAGTTGGGCCCTTGTCTTTAGAAACTTTCTCATCAGAATCAATACCAACAATAAGATAATCGCCCAATGATTTTGCATAATTAAGCATTTCTACATGGCCGCGGTGCAATACATCAAAACAACCATTAGTCCATACTACTTTGTTCATACAGTGCTTACACCCTTCTTTTGTACAACCTTTGTTGCACTATCATTAGCACTTTCAATGGCCTTAAATATATCTTTAAATTTAACATAATTGGCCGCTAAAGAAGCGATAAAGGTATCGCCGGCGCCGGAGGTGTCCTTAATTTCCACCTTTGGAACTGGAAACTCAACATCCCTGTGTCTGGCACCTTTTGGCCCAAGGGTGATTATCATTTTGTCAATCAATTCGGGAGTTAGTTTGTGTTTTGTTCTTTCGTATTCAAACTCATTTATTTTTATAAATTTTATTTTTTTACACCAGTTTCCAAGAATCTTTTTAGTATCTAGAAATGTCACAGGATGTTTTTCTGATATCGCCCTTATATCGTCTTCAGATAGAAAGCCTTTATTATAGTCCGAGATAACAACCGCATCGTACTCACCATAGTCCACTGAATCTATTTCAAATCTACCGTACATCTCTTCGTTTTCATCAATCCTCACGATGATATAGTTTGTTCTATTATCTACGAATCTAGTCTTTCTTATGTCAGACCAGTTATCATTAGTTTTTATATCTACCTTGGCATCGCTATGCATTTTTAATATATTTCTCCATACATTTAAAGCCATGCCTGGATTTTCTGTTTTCTTATCGGTTGCCTTGAATACAGGAACAGGGGCTTCTGGACACAGACGTACGCAATCTCCGTACTGATACACATCCCTGCAACTCTCTCCGACAACCAGAATACGCATTAGATAGTTACACCCTTTACAACATTACAAATAAAGTTTATTTCTTGTTCAGTTAATTCAGGATAATTCGGCAAAAAGAAGCCGCGAGAGTGAATTTTATCACTTACTTCATCGACAAATTCCGGATACAGATCTGTCCAGAATGGATGACGACCGAGATTACCCGCACTAAAGATTCTAGTCTCAATTCCGTTTTCTACAAGGCGTGTAACAATTTCTTTGCGGTGCTCCGTACTGTCTGCTAAGGCCCCAAATGAAATAGATACTGGGACATTTTCACCCCACTGTTGGAATTCTACGACTCCCTCTAATTTCTTGGCGTACAAGCAATGATTTTTATTTCTTTGCTCGGCAGCCCAATCTGCCTTCTTTACTTGCCTGATACCGAGAAACGCCTGCAGATCCGTTGATCTTAGATTGTACCCTGGAATAAAAAACGTAAATGGGGAGTGGAAATCATCAATTCCGTGATCAGCCATCATCTTGTCGTAAGTCTCTTTGTCTAAATCTTTTGCCCAACCATGACTTCGAAGCATCAAAAGCATATCGTAAAGCTCTTTGTCATCAGTATTTACCATTCCACCTTCGATAGTGGACAATTGGTGACCAAAGTAAAAAGAAAATGTGGACATATCGCCAACAGTGCCAACTTTACTACCATCTTCATACGAGGCACCCAATGCAGCACAGGCATCTTCAAGTAAAATAAAGCCGTATTTTTCTTTAAGAGCTAAGAGTCTTTCTGCATGGTGAGGTACACCTAGGACCTGCACAAATATAACAGCGTCTGGATTATCTCTTTCACATATCTCTTCTAATTGATCTAAATCTATTCCAAATGTTTCAGGATCTGCCCCACACATAATTGGTTCGAGCCCAAGCTGCATTGCTGGAGAGATTGTGGTAACCCATCCCACTGACGGGACTACAATCTTGTTATTTGGTATTCTTCCGCACTGCTTTGCGGCTGCTACCATCAACAGGTTTGCAGAAGAGCCAGAGTTATTAAACACTGCATAATCAGTACCGATGTATGAAGCCCAATCTGCTTCCACATCCCAGGTCAATTGGCCCTTTGTTAGTCGAGGATAACTTTTGAGCCAATCGCACAGTGCGTTAACATCTTCATCATTAATAGTTTCTTTTGCAAGAGGGTATTTAATATTCATATTTTTTCCTTTATTTAATTGCTTGTATGTTCAAACTCATTAGTTTGCCATTTTTTTTATCCATATGTGGAAGGTATGATTGACTATAATCATCAACATAAAAATGTTCGGTCTTTGACCAATCGTATCTCTCTACTTTTTCAAATCCTGTATTTAAAAGAGCTTCAGTAAGCGTGTCTTCACTCCAGGCATGATAATGAAAATCAAAGTCATATTTTTGGCCACCATAAAAAAGCGCCTGTACGGATTTAAAATCATTTGTCATAAGATAGTACTCACACGCTGCCTTTATATCTGGTACCGCCAATCTTAGTACGCCACCTTTTTTTAACGTAGCGTACCAATTATCTAAAACGTCTTGCCAAGTTCTTTTTTGATATTCAAATGATTTGGTAGGGAAGTGCTCCAAAACGTGACACGCATAAATTAAATCCACGTCTTTGAATTTTTGATTTATAAGAGTCACATCACAAACAACATCAGGATTGGTGTCTGTTCTAGCGTCGACATTCACAAACCCGTGCATTTTTCTATCACCGCATCCTAAATTTAACTTTACCATTACAACCTCTCCATCCAGTGTTCGATCATTTCGTCTATCATTTTATCAAAAGTATACTCAAAGTTTAAATCAATAACATTTCCTAATTTTGCGGGATCACCTTTTAGGTCAACCAATTCTGTGGGTCTAAAGAACTTCTCGTCTTGGACCACGTAGTCTCGATAATCCATCCCCAGTTGACTAAATGTATATTCACACAGCTCTCTAACAGAATGAGATACACCTGTCGCACAAACATAATCGTCGGGTTCTTCTAGTTGTAGAATCTGCCACATAATTTTTACATAATCTTTGGCGTGACCCCAATCACGGGTGCTATCTAAGTTTCCTAAAACCAGTTCTTTTTGCAACCCCTTCTTTATTCTTACGGCCCCCATTACAACCTTGTTTGTTACAAAATTACCTCCGCGGCGGGGAGACTCATGATTAAACAAAATTCCATTCGAAGCAAACATATCATAAGACTCTCGATAACATTTGATAAGATTGTAAGCCAATAATTTTGCGCAAGCATAAGGACTTACTGGATTCATCGGTGTCGATTCTCTTTGAAAACCATCTGGGTCAATTGAGTTCCCAAACATCTCAGAAGAGCTTGCTTGATAAATCTTTGCTTCACAACCAGTTAGTTGAACAACCTCAAGTAAATTCAAGGTGCCCGTGCCAATAGAGTTTAACGTATATATCGGCTGATCAAAGCTAATTCTAACATGACTTTGTGCTGCTAAATTGTAAATCTCATCGGGTTCGACGTCGTTTATTACAGATAACAAAGAGGACATATCACAGACATCTGCGTGATATATATTGTTTTTAATTTCATCATAAATATGTTGAATTCTGGCTGTTTGGTTTTCTGGTATCGAGTTTCTTCTTACAATGCCGTGTACATTGTAGCCTTTTTCTAATAAAAACTCAGCCAAGTATGAACCATCTTGACCATTGATTCCTGTAATTAATGCTGTTTTCATAATCTCACGTTGGGGTAATTTTTCTCAAACCACTTTACTGTGTTTTTCATAGCTTTTTCCAAGCTAGTGTATTGAAAATCTGGTAGTGTGTTTGCAAATATTTCTTTATTTGTTGGCCTTCTTAATTGTCCATTTGGCTTTTCTGTTAACCATTCCACATTATGATAGTCGAAAGCATCGCAGACCAATTTTACTAAATCCTTAATTTGTGTTTCTCGCTCTCCAGACACAATTACTCTTTGTGGAAGTTCCCCATCTAATTGCAGTAAATCAACACAAGCACGTGCGACATCTTTTGCGTACAAAAACTCTCTGTAGGGTGTTCCATCTCCCCATACTTGCAGAGCGGTGCCCTCTTTTTTGGCTTTATAACACTTATGTACGAGCGAAGGAACAACATGACCATCTTCTAAATTGAAATTATCGTTTTCGCCAAAAATATTCCCAGGAATAACAGAACAATAATTTACTCCATATTGTTGATTATATGCTTTTATTTGGACATCTACCATCCTCTTTGAATACGCATATGAGTAATGCGCAGGATATGGCTCACCATCGTGCAGAATGTCTTCGTGAAGGCTTTCTGCACCTGCAGGGAAGGCACACACTGATGAGAAGGCTAGAAGCTTTTCTACACCGCTTAACTGGGCGTAATGAATAACAAAAGCATTCATAAGTATATTGGCGTAATACTGTTGTGCGGGAGTTGCGAGATTTCTTCCGATACCCCCCACTCTTGCTGCTGTGTGGATAACATAGTCTGGCTTTACTTCTTCAAACAAAGCTTTTACATCGCTTTCACAAGTTAGATCATGAGCTTGACGACCTGTGAATATAAAGCTTAGATCTTTATAGTCGTTCTTCAGTGCTTTAATTGCAGAACCCACAAGGCCGCGGCCTCCAGTAACCAATACAGTTTTAGCCATCGCCGAATCTCCTCTTCCAGATCCTGCTAGATCTATACCAATTAAAATAATCAATTCTTATTCTTTGAGGTCTGGGTATACTGTAGAGTGCGTGAAATAGTGGGCCGTCATTTTCTTCATATGCAGCTTGCACCGGTACGTGATCTCCTTCATTCGGATTCCAGTCACAGGTTAGCACCAAATTTGGAGAGAAATGTATTCTTGCGCCGTCTCTCTGTGCTCTAAATGAAAGATCGTGAGTGTTCATGTTTAAATGTTCAAAAGAACAATCGAAGCCGCCTAAATACCTAAAGTATCTTAAGTCATACATTGCCAATAGCGTAATTTTATAATCTTGCGGCACACCAGGAAGACGAAGATCTGGGTGGGTCCAAGCAGTCCAGTAACTATCCTCTGGACATTGACCACTGATTCCTCTACCTTCTGCATACTTTATTATTATAATGTCTCTCTGACCCAGGCCCTTTTGCTTTCTCATATCTAGGCATTCTTTGATTGAGTCTTTAAGAAAATAACCATCATCAGAACCCCACATCATAAGTTCGCCCTCTGCTAACGAAGTGGCAATTTGTGCACAACGTGATGGGTGTCCAAAATCTTTGAAGAACTTGAAATTATCTTTTTTGGCTAGAGACTCTGGGGGGTCATTTGGGCCTACCATAATTAATTCCCAAGTGTACTCATCTCCGATAGCCTCAATTGCAGATTCATATAATCTTTCCCACAAGTGTGTTCTGTGTGCGGGTAAACATATTGACAAATCGTAGTTCATTATTCAAATCTCCTTTTCCAAACCGCGGGGGCTTCTTTCCAATTTTCTAATTTAAGTTTTGGTCTAACATTCAATGTCCAATTTGGATCTCTGTATTTTTCTTGTAGCAGAGGTTCATCATGCTGATGTTGACAAATAAATATAGGCATATGATCACCGGTGCCTCCGGGCATATGATCACAGACAAAAAGCGGAACGTCGGCCATCTTCACATTTGCTCCCAAGTATTGAGCGCGGATTGCCATATCAGCGTGAGAGGCCCAAGTGCCTTCATAGCTACAATCCCAACCTCCAAGAGAATTAAAGAAATCAGCATACATAAATCCAATATTGAATAACCACCACTCATTTGGTATGTGTGGAGAACCCGCGGGTGTGCTGTTTACTCTAAAGTAACTGTCTGGCTGTAATGTTTGTCTTTCCGTGCTTCCCTCTTGTCCTTCGAAATATTTTGCAACAAGAACATTGTTCTTAGCCGTACCCATATCATAAAACATATCTAAGCATTTGTCAAGTGAATCATCAAAAAACAAACAATCATCTGCTAACCAGGTGTAAACTTTACCCTCACATAATGACGCAGCTATATTAGACGCACGTACTGGTGAGCCATAATCTTTTACGTATTTGACATTTCTCTTCTCTTTTAGTTCTTCTGGTAGGGGGTTTGGCCCGCAGATTACTAATTCAAAATCTCTCTTTGTAGATTTTAGAATTGTTTCATATAATTTTGGTAATCTCTCGGTCCTGATGCTAGGCAGAATTAAAGATACTTCTGGTTTACTCACTTTGTTGCCTCATATATTCGATTACTTCTCGGACAGATTCTTCCAAACCTATTTCCGCTTCAAAACCAATCAACTTTTTTGCCTTGGTGACATTAGGAATTCGCCTCTGGACGTCATATTCGTAGGCTTCGTCCGATACAATTGAAAACTCTTTGTCCGGATTCAAAATGTTCCAGACCAATTGTGCCAATTCAATGACAGACGTGGCAACCGGCGTAGATATATTGAAGTCTTCATTGACAGCCGCTTCGCTTTCGAGGCACATTCTAACGCCTCTTGCAATGTCTTTTCCGTTTGTGTAGCAACGAATTTGTTCGCCAGTACCGAGAACGTGGAGCGGGTCCTGACCTTTTAAAATCTTGTTGATGATGTCCGGGAGAACATGGCTCATCATTAATTTAATATTACCAGACTTTACTTCATGTTCTCCGATAGCGTCTTCTTCACCTACACCAACACAATTAAATGGACGGATGATAGTGTAAGGCACTCCGTACTGCTCGAAGGCGCCTTTTGCAAAATATTCAACAGCCAGCTTTTGGAAACCATAGGTGCTAAGTGGTGGTGCGCATACTATGACATTTTCTTCGGGTGTAGGATATACTTCCGTGTTCTCAAACACCATACTGCTTGATGCCACAAGGATTCTTTTCAAGACTCCAAGCTGATGTAGCTTGATTGCGACGTCGTAAGTCGACGCCATAATCCTTTCATTTGTTGCCAATAAATCATAAGCATATTTATGAAAATATGTGATGCCTCCAATCATTGCAGCACCAGCAATAATGTATTCAACGTCCAAAAGCTGGTCTGGTAAATTCTCTGGATCCAAATCAATTACATCCATCTCAATCAATTCGAAATTTGGATGACTATCGTGTGGTCGTGTGATAGGGCCGTATTTAGAAAAGTTATCAATACCAATAACTTTGTATCCCTTATCTAAAAATTCAGCACAAAGGTATGAGCCTATGAACCCTTGGCTGCCTGTGATTAATACTTTACTCATCTGTTCTCCTTTTTATATCCTAAGAGTTCAAAATCTTCCTTTCTGATTCTGTGGATATCTTCAATATTTTTATCCGTGTACCAGTCTACAATATTTTCTGGCAGATATTGTTTCCAGTTACTGCTATTACTCAAGAGGTGTGGTACAGGACCCTTTACTTTAATTCCCACTAAATCACAAAAATCATTATAATCTTGTTCAAGCGTTTCTGCTCGAATAAATGATGATACCAATGGAACGCCGGCGCCGGGTTCCTGCTCCTCTGCAAGTAGATATGAAGTTTGGCTGGATATGTAGGTGTCTGGATTGGATGGAGGATTAATAAAGAGGGATGTTTCTTCACCAAGACTCTGCCACCTGCGTGTCCAATGGTACCACTCTCTTTGAATTAATGCTGATATGTCTTTTTTTCTAAGCCCTTTAGATTCATTTTGCAAAAATTTATTTTTTGAATATAAGAACACTGAAAATTCTCTTTTGTAAGGATTTCTAACTGTTGCAACGGGTGTGTAAGATTTATTAAAGCTTTTATATGCTGCAAACCTTGGATCGGTCATAAGCTGATGCCAAACGTAAAAGGGAAAATGTTTTATATTACCTTGCCATCCAGATGTACCAAATGCGTTGTTGATTGCCCCTGGGTATGTATTCAAATTTAGACCTTCTAATTCAAAACGTTTTTCAATTGCATGAACAGTTTTCATAAAATAGGCATCTTCGTCTCTTTGAAGCTGGACCCAATGTTTCCACCAAGGAAAATCTACATCAGAGGGCGCCACGTGGGTTACTTCATCTTCGTATTCTACTGCGGGAAGATCGGGGGTGCCGTACCTTTTATCGCTTTTAAAAAAATTCTTATAATCTTTTCCAGTGGCCATCATACATTCTTGGTCAAGATCGCGATGTAGCGCTGTATGTACAGACGTACCTCCGGTCTTTGGAGGGTGTATAAAGATAATTCCGTACTTGTTCGATATCATTTTCGCATACCCTTGAAAACAGTTACTTTATATTTGCTATTTTCATCTAAAAGATCTTCAAAAAAATCTACATCGCTATTTTCCATTAACTTGGCCATAGCGGACACATCTTTAGGTAAACACATGCCACCAAAACCTCTGAAATTATCATTACATTCAAGGTAGTTTCCGTGAATATGTTTGCGATTAACAACTGCATTCTTAACATTGGTATAATTTACTCCACTAATTTTACACGCTTCGTAGAAGCTGTTAGCAAAAATAATCAACATTGCATTGTATACATTGTTGAAATACTTACAAAACTCCGCTTCGGCGTGTGTCAATCTGACGAACTTTTCTGGCAACGAGCCGTGACAAGCCTTCAATAACTCATATGTTTCATCGTCACTGCATCCTATAATGCAGACATCGTGATTTTCAGTAAAATCAGTTATTGCGCAGCGCTCTCTCAAAAACTCTGGGACAAAACAAACATTCAACCCAGTCTCTTCTCTGAGGGATTCTGTTGTTCCAGGAACAACTGTTGATTTTATCGCCACTATTCCGGTATATCCGCGTTCTTTTAGCTCTAATATTACTTCCCGCACGATGCTAATGTCACAGGAGCCGTCATCTGCTCGGGGGGTTGGAACGCAGATGTATACAACCTCCGAATCCATTACATCAGTTAGCGTTGTATCTAACCTAATATCATGAACCGACACATCGTGCCCTAATAATTCAAAACCAAATTTACAGGCTCCTCCAACTACTCCAACCCCTACAACACCTATATCCATTAATATCCAAGCTCCTTATAGCTTTGTGGAAGCTTACCATCTTTAAACTCAAAACGCCTCTTCCAGATTGGTGGCGTTTGTTGCCAGTTATCTAAATCAATTTTAATTCTTGTCGATGCTGGGTTTCCAGGTTGTGTGTAGATCGCATCAAACCTGGGCTTATCTGAAAATGTTTGTGCATCATAGATTGGTGCGTGGTCTACTGACTTATTAACGTAGTGATTGCACGTCGTTGCATCTGTGGGAGAATCAAAGAGGCGGCCACCGTCGGCTTGAACTCTAAACATAAGATCATGCAGAGGGTGGTTAATATATTCATAAGAACAGTCCCAACCGCCAAGCTCCTTAAAATAATCCATTCTCATAAAATGATGTAGAGAAATTTTATAGTCTCTGGGTATACCTGGAAGCTGTAGTTCTCCGTGAAAGTGAGCAGTCCAAAAGCCCATTGGCAATGTTTGGCCCGAATACATGGCTCCCTCACGATATCTCATATTGACCACATCTTTTCTAGTGCCGTGAGTTCTTAAAATATTGACAGCGGTATCTATTGCGTCTGGTAAAAAGATTGCATCATCAACGCAGTGATACATATATTCACCCTCACATTGCAAGGCACCTATTTGTGCGGCTCTGGTTGGGGCTCCATAATCCTTGATTAGCTTTACATTGTCAAAGTGCTGCATTTCCGGTGGCAAATCGAACGGACTAACCAAGACTAATTCCCAAGTGTGTTCTTTGCAGGCGTTAAAAAGGCTACCATACATCATCAACCATTGGTGTGTTCTAATTGCCGGCATCAATATTGAAACATCATATTTATAACTCATCCTAATTTCTCCATAATCGTATTCCAGAATACTCTTGCATTGTATTTTTCTTTGTAAATGTTATATCCGTTTTGTGCAATATAACTTCTTTCTTCTGGGTTGTCGAGATAATAGTTTATTTTATCTATTAAATCATTTTCGTCTTTAAACTCAACGTAGTGCTCGCCCGGTACCAGAAAGCTCTTAGTTGCCTCATTCGCTCTTTCAAGCAGAAGAGACTTTGTGGCTAAAATTTCCCAAACTCTTCCCTTACACTGGTCGTTACCTTCAGGCCCTTCGGGAAAATTTAAATTAATCCTTGAACTTCTCATCAATTCTGCATATTTAATCGCTGGTAATCCTTCTTCTCTCTGACCGCCGCCAATGTTAACTTCAGTTCCACTAGTCAATAAGTGTGTCAAGTATCTTTGTCTCTCGGCATAGCGTGGAGATCCCAGAAAACTAACATTAATTGTCTTCTCAGAATCTTCGACTGGATAATACATTGTTTCATCTTGCGGGGCCCATAGCCAAATCAGATTATCATATTCCTGAGAAAGATTTCTTTCTGAGCCCCAACAAACATGTAAATCAGCAAAGCCTGCATCATTAAATTCTTCTATCTGTGGAATTCCCCAGCCCTCAAACATATCAGGCCACATAAAAACTGTCTTACAGCCTTTGGATTTAATATGCTCATAGCTGCTCTCTGTGGGGTTTAAGTGAGATTTTCCCAAAAGAGAGAAGACAACAACATCTGGCTCAAGCCTATCGACAAGAATCGGCAAGAATCCATCTATATGCTTCTTTTTAACCGCTGAATATTCATCCAAGTGTATGATACTAAACTTTGCATCTGGGAGAACTGTAGAAAATGTCTTGAATAAGTTGTGATAGTTGTTTGTCAACCCTTTCGCTGGGTCTGCGTCACACCACTTCTCGGTTACAAATAGGACTTTTGGGTTATTTTTCTCCATAATAGTCTCCGTATTCTACAATAATTGTGCTTTTACCATCGGTTCTGTTGTATGCCTTGTAGTATGCAGGGAAAATATCTTCTGGCTCATCACATCTAATAACCTCGGTGTTTCGCAACATTCCTCTAAAAACTTGTGTAAAATCGCCAGTGTGCTGCACTTGAGGATTTAAAGGTCGAACAGAGCCAATCCCAACACGAATGATTGCTTTCGGCACATATTCTCCGTGAGAAAACTCCTTCATTCTATCGAGATGGTTTACTAATTGATTTACTGCACACAAAAGAAAGTTCCATCTCGGGTAGATGCTAACTGGTACTGTTCCATTGACTGCTAGTCCCGTGGTCATTCCCATTTGCATCTCTTCATCGACCGGCATTTCAATCAACTTTTGTCGGTCTACATCTGATAAAGTGTTGGTCATTGCTGTGCCTTTATAAGCAACGGCTTGGCCTATGAACAAGGTGTCTTGTTGTTCGCCTAAGTAAGTCATTGCTCTTTTTAATTCGTCGAAATAAGCTCCCATTAGAATTGCACTCTCTTTCCAGCACCAGCGTGCGGGTATTTGTCTAAGTTATATTTGTAGTATGTGATGTATTCATCATTTACATCTTCATAAGTAAGCTTTTCCATTGCCCAAGTAGCACGAGTATCAGTACACACTGACTTTCCGTTGTCCTCAACAATAAAGTGAATTGGAAGTTTATGGTTTCTGGCATACTTGATGCATTCATGAGCCACACCTGTTTCAGATGTCATCTCTCCCATAAAGCAATAGACCTTGTTTTTACCACCCTGACGCTTGATATCCATCGCAATGCCAGTAGCAATAGGCAAAACACCGGTGACAATACCAGATGAGAGCACTCTATACTTTGAAAAACAAAGAGAAATTGAGCGACCTTGTAAAATTGCTGCTTTCAATTCCTCTGGTGGCACTCCTTTCAAGAGGCACTGATAGTGGCTTCTCCAAGAACAAAGAACCCAGTCTTCGGGTCCTATGTTGTTGTCCTTAAATACTTTGATAATCTGCTCTTCATTTCCGTTATAAAGGTGCACGGGCGCACGGATCATAGCTGCATCAAAGCAGGCAGCCATTTCTGTCTCAAATTTTATTAGTTCTTCTTTTGAAAGCATTTTCTCTCCTATTTTATTTTAACCAAATCTTCTGATACAAAAGCCAATATATCTTGGTGCTTATTTCGATACACTCTATAATTTGTATGCTTTAAATCTCCGCCGTGGAGTATATAACTTTTCTCATCCAAGACAATACCCAAGCCACTATCTTTAGTCATGGAAAGATCGTCAGCATATGATTCATACCAGCGAACCAAATCTCCAGAATTAAATTTTTTATTTTGCATTTAATCTCCTAAGATTTTTCTTTTTAATTTAATCTTAGTCATGTCTTCGATACCAAGACGAGTTCTTTTGCCAAACTTATCTTCTATCATATCAAGATATGTTGGGTTTTTATAGTATTTTAAAAATGCTTCATCACGAAATTTCAGAACTTCTGCTGCCGATATATGCTTAGTTGGCAGCGGTTTTGTTTCATAAGAATGTTGTGAGTATCCTACGTATGTTTCTGGCAACTGCCAATCTTCTTTCAATGCATCCAAATACAATTTTGAACCAGGGTAGGCCATGGCGGAATAGAAGTTTGCGAATTCGCAATTTAAATCAATAGACATATCTAATGTATCTTGCATACTACTATGATCGTCTTCCGGAAGGCCAAAAATATAGTTGCCAATTACGTTAATATCATGATCTTGAATTTTCTTAACTAAATCTATAATATTTACTTCAGTAAATCTACCTTTTACTACGTCCTTACGAACAACAGAGTTTCCAGATTCAATACCCAACGCAAGCCAATTAACACCTGCTTTTTTGAGAGTTTCTAAATACTCTTCTCTTACCGTATCAATCCTAGCGTACGCCCAGATATTGAAGTCATAACCTCTTTCAGTAATTAATTCACAAAGTTTCATAAAATGATTTTTATATAAAACAAACATCTCATCAGCTAATTTTACATTTCTTATTCCCATATTATGAAGCTGTTCAAACTCTTTAATAATATATTCAGGATCCCAATATCTAAACTTGTTTCGGCCGTAGTCCCAATTTTCTAAATTGTTATTTCCAAATGGGGCATTGATACAACAAAAACTACATTTAAATGGACAACCAAGACTTGTATAAAGAGATGCAAAGGGCATCCTATCGTCGCCATTTGTCATTGCATGCCAATTTGCCGTACGGTATTTACTCATAGGCAGAAGATCCCAAGCCATACCAGGAAGTTCAGAAGGCAATTCTTCTTGACTTATTAGCGGGGCGGGCTTGGTACAAACAATGTTTCCATCGTCGCGGTACCACAAACCAGGCACGTTTGCTAACTGGCTTGTATCATCCATATTAACAGTTAGAAGCCCACTAATCGTATGAGGGCCCTCACCTTGACAGACAAAGTCTGATTGTTCATCTTGCATTGTTCCGCGAGAAACAGCAGATGGGTGAAGACCAATTAAAACTGTCTTAAGATGGCCGTAGCGCCCTTTTAACTCAGCAAGAAGGGCGTTGGTGCCAATCATATTTTGGGTGGAAGCAGAGGGCTGCTGGCCGTAAATAACAATTGCTACCAATCTTGGGTTGTAATCGTTGATTGTATCAGCCGATGCCATGGCATTAAGACGCTCAGCCTCACAGTCTAAAATTCTAGCTGACCAACCATTCTTGCGTGCATTGTTAGCTAGCAAAGCAGCCCAGATTGGCGGCTCGATAGCCGAATATGTTTTACTCAGCTCTTGATAAATAATTGGGGCGCCGTTAGGGTGCACAAATAATACGTCTAATTGCTTGCTCATAACTTTAATAATTCGCATACCACGGCGATTCAATAATACTGTATGCCGTGATAAGCTGTTTAATTCCATCGTCTAAGTCGTACTTACACTCAAAGCCAGTATCATAGAACTTTTGACTACTAACTGTATAATCACGGGTATCTGGATCTGTGGTAAACTCTGCTTTAATGATCTCCAGCGGAAGATGCTCTTGGATCTTTTGGGCTAATTGAAGCTTATTCATATTGAGCGCGTCGTTACCCATATTGTAGGTGTCATTCTTTACAACCTCCCAATTGTTAATAACCCATCTAAAGGCGCGGCAAACATCTTGAAGGTGTCCGTAGTTTCTCATAAACTCACATTCATAAAGAACCAAAACTCGCTCCCTTAATGCCTTGAGAACAAAGTTATTAACCAGCAGGTCGGTCCTCATTCTAGAGCCCGGGCCGAATACTGTAGCTAGCCTGAAAGTAACATGATTTTCAACGTTTCTATATTCACGCTCACCTGCTACTTTTGTTCTGCCGTATAGTGATACGGGGTTCAAGGGTGACTCTTCAGTGACCACAGAGCCATCAGCACTTGTTCCGTATCCAGAGTTGGTGCATGGATAGATAACTAACTGATCCACTGATTTGTTTTTTGCAATCCAAGCATTTACCTCATGGTTGATTTCGTGGGCGCCGCGGACATCTTTGTCGCACAAAGGAAATCCGACCAAGGCGGCTAGGGGAATAATAATATCAGCTTTATCTGTATGTTTCTTTAATAGATTTAAATCCCTAACATCGCCCTTTACAAAAGAGAAATCAGAATTGTTTGTATATCTCAGTAAGGATGTAGGATCGTACATTAAATTATCATATGCAACAACCTTGTGCCCATCATCTAAAAGATACTGTGTCAATTCGCTACCGATGTAGCCGGCGCCGCCTGTAATTAAAATATTCATAGCTTTATCTTTCCTGTTAATATATCTTTTAGCATTACCCAGTCGCAAGCTTTGGCCCATATCGGCCTAGAAAAAGCGGCTGGCTCATTTTTTTCAAATACGTAATGTCCAGTCCAAGCAAAAGGATAAACCACAAATGGTGCTACCAATAAAAGTAGCCACATTTTAGTACTAATAACAAACCACAAGAACGCTACGGTTGCCATTTGACCTAAAACGTGCATCCGTCGAGTCCACTTGTTCTGATGAAGTGTGAGATAATACTGATAGTATTGCTCGAACGTCATTAATTCTTCGTCACTCATCCCAGCTAATCTCCCAATCTTTGAAATCTGCCGCGAGACAATCGATTTTATAGTCTTTTCGTCCGCCGGCCAATTCTTGAATTCTATTTTTAGATGTGTTTCGTATACCATTAAGCCCGTGGGTTAATTCAAGGTTGTTTCCATCTTTAATTCCTTTGCGATAATTGGTTTCGTTATGCCAAATATGCAAATTCATTTGAGATAAAACAACAATGGCGCGTATTGCTCTCGCATCCATTATAACATTATTCTCTTCTAACGTCAAATCAATATCGTGTAAAATATCAGATATCTCCTGCGCATACTCAGATTTGTGTTCTGTGATAAACACTTCTTTTAGTTGTACGATAGATAACCTATCTACTAATTCCGACAATGTCGGTAAATACTTTCTTTCGCTCATTTATGCCTCAATAAATTGTTTAAAATAATTTTCGTATGTTTTGAAGTTTCTTTCTCCAAATACTTCTTTATATTTGAAAAATACTTCAGCCTCTTCTTTTCCTCTTTCAACTGCGTGCTCCGAGGAAGTTGATAGACCTTCTGAATTATAATAATACAATCCCAGTGGTCTGTCAATCTTTTTAAATTTAGATCCTGCCTCTACCATCCTCAAAAACATCTCCCAATCTCCGGCATATTTCATATCTTCATTAAAATATCCCACTTTTTTATGTACAGATTTTCTCCACATCGGCATTGGCCCTGGTAAACACTTGATCATATTTTCCTTCGAAAATTCGTTTTTAGAATGTTCATATGTTTTACCTCTTGAAGAATTGTTTTCATAAGTTTCTAGCGCATTTGGGGTCTGGTAGCAATCAGAATACACCAAGTCGACATCATCTGTAAAATATAAATGTTTCGCTAGTGTTTCTATATAATCTTTAGCGTGTGCATCATCAACGCATGTTTGTGCAAAATACTCACCAGTTGCTATTTCAAGTGCCATATTTTCTGTTTCCATAACACTGGCTCTATAATCTAGTTTTTTGTAAACTACATTGTTATGTTTTTTCATAAATTCTTCAATGTATTTATCTTCGTTTTGTGGTGAATTGGCATTTATTATTATCAACTCACAACAGTCAAACACGGTTTGGCTCGATATATCATTTAGATAGTTTTCGATGTATTTTTCTGCATTGTAAATCGGACAAAAAATGGTAACTTTTGGTAATTTAATCGGCTCTATAAAATCTATCTCTTTATTGTCAATTAGATTTATCCATCGATTAACAATAGTTTTGTTGTTTTCTTTTATCTTATTCAGCAGTTGAGGGCCCTTAAGTTTGAAATATTCTTCACTTGCGGCGCCGAGGAGGTTGTTTGTTACCAGCTTACAACCAAGTATTCTAGCTTCAATAGCCAACCTACTATATGACTCAAGCCATTGTGGGAAGAACACTAAATGTTCTATCTTGGACATATTTTCTATATACTGCGGAAATGGTGCCGAGTTTAAATACTTAAATGGTAACCTATTGTTGTTACAAAACTCTATAGCAGCTGGCATGCCTTTATTTCTGTTTTGAGAGTTCAAAACCGCAAATTCAACCGTCTTTGTCGCATTTAAGTTGCTTTCTAGAACTTTCATCTGCTCGCTGGTCCATATGTTACCGGCTGAATTAACTACATTGTCTAAAAGCAAGTTTTTCTGTACCACTTCTGAATGTTTCTTGCTTTGGCATATTACTGCAAAGGCCTTTTCAAAGAAATTCTGGTTCTGTAGCTGACTTTCTGGTGCTAGAAAATTCTTGTATAGGGACGGGTTGTTTGATTTTATGTATTTGTGATCATGCTCAAATATGACATAAGTTACATTTGCCAGCTCTCTCTTCGTCTCCTCAGACAAAAGAAAGAAGTTTGCAATAATAAAAAAACAATCAGAATTTTCTTTTATATATTGTGGCGTAATCGTTTGTGATTTCTTTTTCTCAAACGAGTAACGATGCGATAATGAATTCATTAAGGCATCGTTGCAAAATTCGGCGCCTCCGGTTATTTCTTCAATGAAATAATCGGAGACAAATATAACTCTATTATTCATATTCTACGACTTGATCCAGTATACCACGCCATTCTTTTTCTTCTTCTGTTTCTACAAACTCTAGAACCGGTGCAACCATCGCTGCAAACTGTTTGTCTTCATTAAATCTTTCTTGTACTTCTGCTGCAAAATCACAAGCACCACAAGCAATACTACCCTCTACTTTGTTGTGTAAATCGTCGTAGCACTGTCTCATTTTTTGTTTTGCTGATTGTTCTCTTGCGTAAGCCCACATTGATTCTTTAATCAAAACTCCTTCCCAAACAACTTGGTCTGGAACATGGTTTAAATCAAATGCAACGTTATAGAATCTATCTTCGCCGGATTCATCCACCAAAAAATCTAATTGCCCTGACCAACCCGTTGCAACAACCGGTAGTCCACTATATGCTGATTCAAACAGCGGTAAGCCAAATCCTTCTCCGTGGGCTAAATGAACTAATGCAGACATTTGAGGGTGAGTATATAAAGAATGCATTTCTTCATCTTCCATATCTCCGTGAAGAAGATAAACTTTACACTTTCTTTCTGGATACTCAGAAAGCAGTCCATCAAGTTGTTGCTTTACCTTGTTTCTATCAATAAGGCAGTTTTTTGCTAAATTTGTTTTTACAACAAGACCAACCTCATCGTTGATAAATTCCTCAACAAACCATTTAACCGTATTTGGTACATTTTTTCTAGGCCCCCACTGAGATACACAAAGGAAATTAATATCGTATTCCATTTCAATATCTAAGTTTGGTAGATTTTCAAATTTTTTAGCCGGGTAGTTTACTGTAACAATTGGTTTCTCTAATCGCAATTCTAGCGTTTGGCCTGTTTCATTGTGGACAGCCTGATAAACGGTGTCTTGATATACATTTTTAGCGTGGTTCGAGACAACAATAATTTTATCAACTTCGTGTGATTTTTCAAGCCAATGGTGGGCGACTTTTGTTGTTTCAATGCCCGCTGTGTATCCTATATTAATAGGTGCGATTTTTTCCCATTCGTTTGGAATTGTAACTTGAAAGGATATATCGAATTGTCCACCTTGTTGAATGTAGGCAACAGTTTTTTCTATACAATTATCAATCCACTCTCTCTCTGGGCTTTCTGTATTTATCCAGGAAGTTGCTCCCCAGGATAATGGTTGAATGTATATATCAAATAGATCTTCTCTGGAGCGTAGGGCCCGTAAAGCAAACCTTGACTGTTCTCCATATCCAGATCTAGTCAATACTGGTGCTTTAAAAATTAGCTTTTTCTTCATGCTACCTCCATCAAGTGCCAGCGCTTATGGCCTTTTCTATTTTCCCAAGAGCCGTGTTTCTCAATTATATTATCCATCAATTCAACCCATCTTTTTTCATACTTTTCAAAGTTATAATTTTTGGTGACGTGAGCTATTCCCATTTCAGACATTTTCTTGTACTTCGCGGGACTTAACTTCATTGCTTTTTTCAAACTATTAATGAAATCTTCTTTAGAGATTCTATCTTCATAGATGTAGGGAACCTGAAGTGAACCAATGACGGCTTTTGAGGCCGGTTGAATACCCCACCCAAACCAGTTCTTTCCATCAGTTACTTGTTCTTGAAGGCCGCCTGTCATAGTAACAATAATAGGACTTCCACAAGAAAGAGATTCTAGCGTTCCAAGACCGAACCCTTCTGCGTCTGCAATGTTTATTGTGAAATCTGCAGCATTATACATTACTGCCAAATCCTCCGGATTTACTTTAGTAGTTGAAAGCAAAACTTGTCCATCACCAATACCTAAATGATTTATTATATGTGGCAAATCTTGTCCGTGCGGATCTTGAGCGTCTGTGTGCATCAGCAGGGTTGCTTGATCGTGACCAACCTCATCTAAAAATTCTTTGAACCACCACACCAATGTTCCACTTTGTTTTCTTCTAGCATTTCTGTTATTCCAAAAGAAAATCTTTTTATTTGGATTTTTTAAATTAACAGTGGAACCTATAATTCTTTGCCTCACTTCCTTTACTTTTTCTAATTGTTCGGCAGTTTTCATTTTGTAAAAAATATTATCATTTACAGCATGTGGTAAATAAGTGCTGTTAACATCTGGCGCCACAGTCTTTACAATTTCGTGAGTTACCTTTGATATACAAACTACTTCATCGTTTGAATTGTAATATTCCGCATTAAAGTGTGGGGCTGGGAAGTTATCCCATACATGATAATATACCATAGGGACATTATTTCTAACCTCGTTTTCGATTTCCCACAGCCAAGTATAAAAACGTGGATCGGTCATAAACCAAAGCATGTCTGGCTTCTCTTTGGCCAAAACAGATCTTATTATTTCGTGGCTTCCGTATCCATCTACTGGATAAATTACCCAATCCTCTTCATATGGTTGAATTCTTTGCGGGGTATAGTCTTCGTGTTTTATTGCGCCACCCAAGCATATAAATTGATATCTTCCTGTTCTCAGCAAGGACTCTATCATATACTTTGTTTGTGTACCTACCCCGGATGGCGAAAGGGGGTGGTCAGATAATACTAATATCTTTTTTTTCATTTATTCCTCATGGACAGTGCTCTGTCTTGTAAAACTTACAGCCGTAACCGCCCGTGCACGACAGGCGGTTTTTAATATAGCGTTGATTTTTTATATTGTACAGTGCAGTGTTCAAAAGTTTAAGAGCATTTTCTGTTTTTCTTGGACCACTCGTAACTCTAAAAAATTCAACCTGATTTTTTTTGGCTGTTCTCTTAAGTAGTGCGAAGTGGGTTTCTACGTTTTTTGGATCAATATTCATTTTTTGACAAAAGTACTTCTTGTACAATGTAAGCTGATATGTAACCATTTTGTCATTTTTCTTTTGCACATTCCATCCCCAGGAGCAAGTTTTCCAATCAAAAATATGAACTTTTCCGTCGGGGGTTGCAACAACTGCATCAATAAAACCTTTGAATTTATAGTTTGGATGGCCATCGATGTCTTCCATAAGCGGCATTTCTACCGCAAGAACTTCAAATTCCTCGAAATAGTCATTTAACGCGTCTTCAATTTCAGGAATAATTCTTTTGCCTTGGCCTATCATGTCAAGCACAAGACGTTGATCGATATCCACATCTTTAGGTAATTCAGTTATATTCTTCTTCAGCTCTTTAACAAAGAAGTCGCTTTCAATATCTTCTTTTAAAAGCTTTTTTTCACATACCGAGTGCATTGCGGTTCCAAATGCTGTGTATGCGTTTCCCTTAAAACCATCGATGCCATCAACGCGTGTAAGCTTATGATAGAATGCGCAAAAATGCCAGTCTTTTAGTTCTGAATATGATATATGTGACACAACTTCTCCATAGTTAAGTTATATTATAACCTCTATTTTATGCGTTGTCAAGTTCTTCTGGTTTTTGTAGCATCGCAAGCTTATTATACAATTGTGGGCTTACTTTATTTAAGAAGTTGTGATTAGAGTCTAGGTAAAACTCTGTAAATCCTGTTGCAAAATATTCTTCAACTGATGTGGCTGCGTATGGACTTATAAACAACCCTCTTACAAGTTCTGATAATTGATCGTATCCAACTGTTTTATACAAAAAATCATCAAAATCTTGGTTATATTCTGAGTCCATAAACGTTGACAGAGGAGCCTTAAATCCGGTGGACCAAAGTATATCGTGCAGATGCTTTCTTTTTCTTAAGAACTCATCTTTTATTTTCTGATCTCCATAAATTTCATATCCATAAGTAGACTCTATAGAGTGTGCTATTTCGTGAACGACATCATCAAACATGTCTTCTTCATCATCTTGAACATTTGATATGTAAAGGGCGCCGTCTTTGTAAAAAGCATTAATTGACCTTTTTTCAAATTCTTCAAACCATCCAATTATGACCATCTCCACTTCACTTCTCAAATGTTGGGGTACTATATCTTCTACCCTATTTATTACCGCCTCAACATTTATTGGGCTATTCATAGGTTCTTTGAAGTATACGTGTAGCCCGTATGGGGTATAAAAATCAGTTTGTTTCTGTTGCAGTTTCTTCTGCGTCTGTTCTATATAAGCTTTCAGCATCGTCCAATCCTAGTTGATATCCACGTAAAAAGTTTTCTTCTGCAAATGCGAATGTAAATTCTGGAAAATCACTTGCCAATACTTCTGCAATCATGTTAACCGTGACTTCCTCGTTATCGAGCTTAGTGCCAACATACTGTACCAGGTAGTCCTTTAGCTCAGAATCCTTTTCTACTCTCATTGCTAACATTGGGTTTGTATGAAGATCTTCTTCAGTCTTGGTTTCTTCTTTATTGATATCACTCATAATGTCTCCTTTGTTATAACACTATAACATTTATTATTTACTGTGTCAAATAAACTATAATACTTTTGACGCTAATGTAGCTACGTCGCTTCTTTCGCCCTTGGTAAATGTAACATGTCCAGCAATTGGAAATTCTTTAAATTTTTCCACAGCGTGTGCGAGGCCGTTTGATGTTTCATTCACATATGCATTATCTATTTGCTCAATATCTCCAGTTAGAACAATTTTAGTTCCTTCGCCTATTCTCGTAATTATTGTTTTAACTTCGTGCATTGTCAAATTTTGAGCTTCGTCAATGATAATAAATGCATTTGCTATTGAGCGACCACGAATATAAGTTAATGCTTCAAGCTCAATTTTTCCTTTTTCCATATACATCTGTAACGCATTTTTATCGTTACCCATAAGAAATTTTAGGTTATCTTGGATAGGCATAAGCCAAGGCATCATTTTTTCTTCCATCGTACCGGGGAGAAAGCCAATATCTTTACCCATTGGCTCTACTGGTCGAGATACAATCATCCTAGAATAATGATTCTCTCTTAAGCCGATTGTTTGTTGAAGGCCTGCTGCAATTGCACATAATGTTTTTCCTGAGCCGGCACGCCCAACCAATGTAATAATTTTAATGTTTGGATCCATCAGCATATCAATTGCGAAGGCTTGCTCTTTGTTCCTTGAATTTATTTTCCAATCAGGCAGCTTATCATGATAAATTTTTCTAAGCGGCTGGAAATGGCTCTCAAACCTCGCAATTGCTGTTTTCTTTTGGTTTGCGTTTGAAACTAACATTACATATTGATTTGGGTGCCAAATATCGGTGACCTCATCGTTATCGATATACACATCATGACCATTATAGAATAAGTCAATTTTTTGGTCATCTACCAGATGTTCAACAAATCCAGCATATAGTTGATCAGATGATACAACGGCTTTTTCGTTGTCATAGTCTTCTGACTTTAAACCCAAAGAATCACATATTACACGCATATTAATATCGCGTGAAACTACGGTTGTTTTTCTTTTCGGTTCTGATTCACGAACAGCCATAGCAGTAGCTATGATTGCGTGATCTGGTATGCGCATATCCAAGTCGGATGGGAACACTGAATTTTTAAGGCACTCATAGGACATTACAGTTAATATCCCCTTGCCTTTACCTAATCTAACGCCGCCCTGAAGTGTTCCTTTTTCTCTCAACTCATCAAGACTTCGGATTATTTTTCTAGCATTTACTCCAACTGAGTCTTGTCTCTTCTTATGATTGTCTATCTCTTCTAAAACTTTTAGAGGTATAAATATATCATGATTTTCAAACTTGTAAATTGCTTCTGCGTCCGTTAAGCAAACACTAGTATCTAAAACGTAATTTTTCTTTGTCGCCATATTTGACTCTGGTACCTTTAATTAGTTCTTGGGTCGTTTTGAACTCTTTACTTTTTTGATTATTTCCCAATCAAAAACCCACACCATTGGTCTTTCTCCTTTTTTGTATGGTACACCACATTTGCGAAGTTTTTCAATTTCTTTTTGAGAAATAATTTGAGCTTCCCAGCCATCGACCCCAAGTTTGTGGACCGATTCGCTTACAATATATCTTTTTTTCAAAATAACAGAAACGTTTGGACCAGCAAATGATTTAACCAAAACTCTATCGTTCTTGGTATATCTTTTCTTCGACTTCATAAATTTTGTCTATAGCTTTTATGGCTGAATCAGGTATAACCAACGCTTTCAAACAAAAGAAGGCCGCCAAGAACATACTCATAGCTAATATTATTAATTCTGCCGCTGTTTCCACATAGGTAACTATGGCTTAAAATAAAAAATGGCTGGGGCAGTTGGATTCGAACCAACAACGGCCGGGGTAACAACCCGGTGCACCTGCCTATGGCGCTTCACCCCAATATGCGACTTTTCTGCCATGGACTAGGTAAGTCACCAACCTCTGCCTACGTGACGATCGGCAGCCACGTCCTGCTTATAATGCGAGCAGAACAGCGCTTTTTATTTGCAGCAACATTCGCATTCGCAAGGACACGAACATCCGCATTTATCACAATTTTCCATAATGAACCCTCCCAGATTAAATAGAAGGGTCATTATTAATATTAACCTAATTGAGACCAGTGGCCCTCTTCAACATCAATATCCACATTGGATAGCGCATTGATCATTTTTTCCCACTTTGTTCCGGAGGCCTGTGAAGGATCGAAACAAACATATGTTCTATCCCAATCAAAGCCACTAAGGCCCTGTACATATCCGCCTTTTTCATATGTCGTATCTGCGAACTTGTACGGTTCTACACCAAATTTACTCTCAAAGCTTTCAAAAAACGGCATCTCGTCATAAGTCATTTCGTATTCATTAAAAGCTTCATTTAATTGTAGTCTTTCAGCTACATCGTTGTTAACGGCAAAGCCGTAATAATGTTGTGGATAAAATTGCATCTATTACTCCTTGTTATTTATAGTGTCAATAATACTTCTCATATCTCTAGCAACACCTTTCTTAAAACCATTCAAATCGCTTTTCAGCAATGCAATTTGATCACTAATATCTGATATTCTCTGGTTAAGTCTGGAAATTTTTTCTGAATGATTCTTTATTGTTTTTTCCAGTTCTGTGTTGTTGTTATCTTCTTTTTGTTTTGGCATTGGTTGCTCCTTTTTCTTAAATAAATAATACCATATGTTTCTTATCATTTCAATTAAAATCCCATAAATAGTTTTTCCAAATCGGACTTATCTGTTCTTTCTTTAACCTTCTCAAAATACTATCTTTAGGGCAAATAGGCTTTCTAATCGGGTGCATTCCAGACTCTTCATTTGTTCGATTTCCTTTTTTTTGATTGCACTTTTTGCAAGATGCAACCAGATTTGTCCAAGTGTTTTTGCCCCCTCTAGATTTTGGTAACACATGATCTAAAGTTAGCTTTTCACTTTTAAAAAAATTTGCACAGTATTGGCACTGGTTTTTATCTCGCCAAAGAATATTTTCCCTATTGCAGGGAACGGTGGTAAATCTAAATTTTATGTATCTTTTCAATACAATTACTGCCGGCAGTTTAAAACTATCCGAAATGGAATTTATTTCCTTTTGATGGTTTTCGATTGCGTTTGCCTTTCCTACCAAACAAAGAACAAGCGCCTCGACCGCATCAATAACATCGATAGGACGAAAAGAAGAATCTAGCTTCAATGCTTTTATTCCCTTCATAAACATAACTATGCTAATTGTCTCGGTAATACTATCTTTGTGATTCTTTGTCGCTATATCTGACCGGCGGCTTTTCATCTTTTGATGAATTTTGTTTTGCTCTTTCAACTAATTCAGAAGATGCGGCTACCTTTTCTTCGCCGCCTACTCCCCACAGCAATTCGACACCAAGATTTTCGCAAACATTTTGTTCTGGGGTATTGCTTTTACCTCTGTCTCCACCATTGGCAAAATATGTTGGTTTATGTCTTTTTATTGCCTCACATACAGTTCCATCTGAATCATCAACTGAATCTACAAGAATTACTCCTTTAATAGAATCTAATATTTCACGACGGGATTCAAAATCCATAAAATTAAATCCTTTTTTGCGAAATAACCATTCATCAGAATTTGCAATTATAATTACATCGCCATATTTTGCAGCTTCTCTGATCATTCTAATATGACCAACATGTACCGGGTCAAAGCCTCCACTAACCATCACTGTCGGGCTTTTTCCAGCTTCAACTGATTTATCATACATATCTTTGTGTATTACCATTTATATTATCGCTTCCTGTTATTCCTACGGTTCTTTCTTCTTTTTGAACCCATTTTCCTACGTCTTCTAAATTTACGATGTGGCTCTTTTCGGCTCATCTTTTCCTCTAATTAATTTGTCTAAGTCTTATCCAACGGTTTTCTTTTTCAGAAAAAACAAGCTTTTGTCTTGATAGCTCGTCGATGACATTTTTTCTAATATCATTGTCGGATATTACTTTTTTTATCATAACATCTTTATTTGATATTTGCAAATTAATTTTTTTATTTTTTTTACGCACCCAATAGGCATAGCTGCTAGCCATACCAAAAAAGTATACGATTGCTATAAGAAGTATATCGCTTATATCCACGCCAAACAAAGCCTCCTATTATATAAATAGTTTTAGGAAGAAATTGTATTGTTAGCTAGATTTAGTCACAATATTGTAAAGTACTTGTGGCGATAAATCACATCTATCATATATTTTAATGGTTTTCCAATCAATAACACATGCTATCCTAAGAGCGTATGCTATCCATTCGCTACAATACCAACAGCTCTTTCTTTTTACGCTAAATGGCAGGAATTGTGAAAGAAGCATACCAGCCCAGTCATATCCACATCCTTCTGTTTGTTTATAGAACTCCATTATGGTGTCAAGCTGCTCGGATGTTATCTTTACGTTTATAAGATCCCACTTTGCTTTATCGTATGTGGGTTTGTTTCTTTTGGAAACTTTCGAAGTTAAAAATGGGCTTATACTAATCCAGGTTTTTCCGTCCGGCAATACTAATTCAGCATGACTATAAGGACTTTTAGTCCACCACCTGACAATATGGTTGTGCCAATTGCCATCACCCTTGAAAAAAGCCACCTTTATTTCCATTTCTTATACTATAAACGCTCCCTCATATAAATGACTGATACGGGGTCTGCACAAAATTCTATTGTTTGGGGAGGCTTGCCTATGTGGTGGTCAGTTACTATGTAAAATGTAAATTTATCCCAAGGGCTTTTTTTATTTTTTGCTTGGTGGCATTGTACTGCTGTAATGACGCCCTCTCCCTGAAATTCAACGAGCGTGGCGCAACTCTTGCCTAGATTAACCATCAGTCCATCTATACAAGGACTGTTAGTTGAATTAAATGCAGCTCCAGGATACCCTGAGAAATCATGCATGTTTGGTATGCCCGGTCCAATTGATTTAGCACAACCAGTGAAAAGCAGTGTAAAAAATATAGCTTTTAGCATACATAATCTCCAGAAAATTGTTTTTTTGTCCCTATTATTACATACCCATATTATATGATTAAAGACATTAAATTTATAAATTATTTTTCTGGAGTACTTCGATAAGCTGAGCTTTATTAAATTTTGAGGTCCCAGTTATGTTTCTTTCTGAACAAAGAGCCCTTAAATCTACTACCCTAAGAGATTGAAAATCAATATCCTCTTTTGTCGAAGATTCGTTTGACTCTGTGCTATCTTCATCTATTTCTAAAATCTTATGTTTAAGGCCATTTAATTCCTTTAACATTCCTGATATCCAACTCATATTTTCTCCTTGTCTAGTTTATTTTAGTAAGATTTTTTAATTAATTTTGTTATTTTTCTTCTATCCATACCCTTGTAATCTCCATTAGCAAGATCTCTGGATGCTGCTAATTCACGTAACTCTGGCATTCTCATCGATGCCAGCTCTTCGTCAGTCGGACACGGTTCCGATACTCGATTAGGTTCAGACTCTTCTGTGTCTTGTTCGTGGACACTACAACCTGTTCCACAACTAGCAGCGTGAAAAATACTTTTTATTTTATCTAATAACCAACTCATATTTTATTCCTTATTTTTCTTAAATATCATTTCATGCATATGCTGAAAATTTCTTCTTTTAGATTCTACCATGATATCAATTTCTTCTGTAGCTAAATCATATTCATCTTTGATTTCCCATAAAGACTCCTCTATTTCGTCTTGGGTATCTCGTATTGTATCTATGGGCTTTATTTCTTCTTTTCTTTTAAACCAACTAAACATATTATTCCTTTAAATGGTGGAGGCGGCGGGAGTCGAACCCGCGTCCGTAATAAATCCAAAGTTAAGTCATTCACAAGCTTATTCAGTTTCTATATCATAAACTGACAAAGATAGATGGTTTTAAAATATCGCTTACCATCCTGTTGCGATAAGTTTTTTGATTTTTACAACTTGTCTGTTGTTTTGACTAGATTGGATAGAAGGCTCTAATCGGCCTCCCTATTAAGCGGCTAAGCGCTGTTCGAAGTGTAAGTTGTTATTTGCAACTAAATTATTTGAACTGTTAAGGCCGTGTCTAACCTGCTTGCACTCGACTCATTCAATACCACGTCGAAGCCTAAATCACCCCCGAGATTTTTTAACAATAACCCCAACTGGCGTATGGTCTGTACCATCTAGCCAAATTAAAGTTTCTTTTCCTCTTTTCACCTTTTCTGCAAAAGTGAAATCTATTTCTTTAGCTGCTTTTTTCAATGCAGCATCTTCACTAGTGTGCTTACTAACAAAATCGCCTTGAATATAGTGGCCATTCCATTTATAAATTTTCCACATTATAAACCTTCCTCAATTTTTTGTTTTATATATTCTTCACTAAAACCAACATGTCCAGTATAAAACTTCATATCTCTACCGATATAGATATATGTCGGATATGCATTCAAAAGATAGCCAGTCACTCCTGGCTCTGCAACAGAACCATCTTGTGGATCCAGCATTTTTTCTCGACTACCCTGTAGTACTGGAGCTGTAGTGATACCACCTAGAGCTGCCCACTGCTGTACGTCATATTCTGTTGGTTCTATTCCCGGATCTGGGCCATCAATCAAAACTGTGACAACCTGTACTCCTTCGTCTGCATATGCGTTTTGGAGCGCTTGAGTCTCTGCTGCAGCTAGTTTGCAGGGATAACACCAGACTGAGGAAAAGTCGAGCACAATAACATCACCAATATGATCGTATAACTGCCAGGTATTTCCATTTTGATCTTTCAATATAAAATTGCAGGCTTTGTCACCTATATCAATCTGCTGGCAGTCATCTGCTGGTACAACGCCGATCGGATCCGGCGGTGGCTCTATAACATTTCCTGTATCTTTATCTTTTATATTTGTTTCTAATTTTGCCGGTGCACAACCTATTATAGTTATAGCTAGCACTGCGCCGATCATAAAAAACAGTTTTTTCATATTCACCTCACAAATAAATAGGCTTTTTTTGAAAAAATTACATCCGGTTGTGGATCTTTTGCTCACCACAGCTGACCTATAGTTGTTTTGTTTTTACCTCACTGGTGTGGAGGCTCATAATAGGTATGGAGCCACCGTTACCTTAGTATATTTATACCGAATGGTTTTAGTTTTCAAATATCGTCTAAAAAGTAATCTTTTACTTTGTAAGTAGATAAAACTCTTTTGAATTCAGAATACGTTAATCCTAAAAATCTAGCTGCATCTTTTTTTGAATTAGTTGTTGATATTGCAAATTTTAAAAGAGCTTCTTTAATAATGTATCCTGAATTTCTCCAAATGTCAAATCCATAAAGTCTGTTATTAATATTGTTTGCTGAAAGTTCAAACTTTATTGCGATTAAATCTTCAATTGTAAGAGAGTTCATACATGTTAATAATTCATCATTTATTAAGTTTTTATTCTTTAGTAACTTTATTACACTTTTATTAACTGTAGTAGCTTTCATTCGCAGTCACAACTTTAGTATAATAGTAAATTTTAAATTTGTCAAGTTTTATGTAAAAATTTATTTGGATTAGAAGTCTGAAACTATGTCTTCCAAATCATTGGTAGGCCAAGATGTCCGCGGTGGCCCAGAAACATCTTTTGAAAAGACTCCGGATCCGGGGTGTGTATCTCCATCGGGATCTTTGTGTGTGTGTTCCGAAGCAGAGGAGAATACTGCCGGGAATGCAACTTCTTCAATAGTATGAAGCCAATTTTTGTGAGAGTAGAGAATAAATTGCTTGCACATTTTGCCAAAAAGCAATGCTTGTGCTGCAGCAATATCTTTTGCCTTTAGAGCCCTATCTTCCTCCGGTACCTTGGGTACAAAAGCTGGATTATCGCTTACTATTGGTGTCGGATCAAAACTTGTAATTGCAATCTTTGTTTCTGCAAGACTCATCCACCTGCTATCATCATCTTCCAAGTCTACTCTTGGTCGCAATCCTAAGAAAATGAAACTTAAACATGTTTCAACAGCCTCCATACAATCAGCCGGCGTATCGCTCAAACCAAAATTTATTATATATTTTATCCATTCTGTATATGAATATTCCATTAAACCTCTCTTTTATTTAGAATTCTAATTCCGGAGCAGCTTCTTCTTGATCTGGCCCAGGATCTGATTTTGCCATATCGTAAGCCTGATTTGTAGGCTCATCTACTTGATCGGCTAATTCTGTTTCAAACTTATCAAAGTAAAGTTTTAGATTTGCAATCAGATAATCATAAAAAAGCTCCTGATCTTCTTCATTTGAAAGAAGCTCATAAGAATCAATAACGCTAGTTTCAATTTTCTTAAAGCTTTGGTAAGCCATATTGCGACCGGTCTCATCTTCACCTTCGATTCCAAAAGAATCTACAGGGTCCTCTTCTTCCTGTTCATCATCAGCTGATTTTTCTGCGTCTGTTCTAATATCGATAAACTTACCATCATCACCACCTTCACCACCAACGTCAATTTCGATTTCTTCATCCATATCTATGAATTCATCAATTTCCTGCAATTGGTCAGCCTCGTCATCGGCTTCATTATTGGTGATTGCCGGCGTCAATGTATTGACCACAGCCTGAATCACGTGTGATCTAAAAGATTGTCTTTGAGAAGAACTTGTTGTTAAAAGCTTGTAATCTGTTTCCAAAACTGGTATAATCTTCTTAAGGAGATCTTCTAAAACGTTAATTCCAGTTGATTTGTTTGGGGTTGGGCTGTTGTCTGGGGTTTGCGCCTCTTTTAATGTCTTAAGTTCAATATCAATAAACGAGCGAATAACCTCACGAAGATCTTTTTCTTCGTCTGTTCTTTTTTGCTTGACATGTCTGATCATATGTCTTATATTTTCTCTGAGGATTTCTTCTTCTTTTTGATTCATCTCATAATTCCTTTTTCCATAATTAGTCTCATAACATCATCTATCGTGCTTATGTCAACATTTTCTTTTATAGCAAGATTCTTGCCAGTAAGCTTGCTTATTTCTTTTTGTTTTTTATTAAATTTCTTTGTCGCGTCTGAATTCCAAGAAGTTCCATCAGAACCGACCATAGCGCCCTGGACGGCGCCGGATGCCATTGAAGAGATTTCATTCATTCCACTATCAATATCAAATATTGAGAGCAAATCAAATATGTTGGCTTCGCCAACAAAGTCTTCAAGCAACTCAATCGCTTCCTCATCTTCATCGGCTTTACCGAGAAGATATCTCATATCAGAGGCGTGGAATGCTAAAGGGTTCTTGCCTGATTTAACACTTGGCATATCATCTTTCAGAGGAGACACATTTAATAATCCCATATATTGGGAAGAATGTGCAACTGGTTGTACAGCAGCGCTAGATAAATCACGCAACAGAACTCCATCCTTGACATATTTAGCAGCTTCTTTAAACCTTGCTGCGTCCCCTCCCTTGGTGCTAACTCCAAGTATTACTTCTGTACCGGGCTCAACCGGACCATCCTTTCCTATGAATTCGTATGTGGCTGTAATAGGTGATGCATGCCCAGATACTTGCACATCTACGTTTGGAAGCTGTCTAGTTAGCAACTCCCACACTCTTTTGGAATCACCACTCGTTATCTCGCGACCATTTGGTAATTTGCGAGAAGATTTTAGTGGGGCAGATATCAATACAGTAACTTCATCTGCTTGCGAGGCATATTCTTCAACCATCGCAAGGTGTCCCTTGTGAGGTGGCTTGAATGCACCAGGAACAACAGCAATAACTTTTGAAGGGCCAACAGGATCAGCATCCTCGTCCTCTATCTCTATTTCATCGTCCTCTTCGTTTAGTGACGTGTCCGCTTGGAAAGCGGATCCCATTCCACCGAGAATAAACTCACCGGTAATTTTTACTGGATTTGGGCCAAATAATTTTTCATCACGCAAAACAACGCCTTCGTGGTCCATCACATTACCCATTGGACTGGTTAATCCTTTGAGAACATCATTTCCTAACATACGAGTTGCGTGCATCATGATAGCACCATATATTGCAGCTTCTGCATCAGAATCTTCGATTAATTCCACAATTGGCACAGAACCGTCTAGAATCGCTTTGTAAAGCTCTTTATGTAGTGGGTGGGTCTTCTTACCATTTTTGAGCTTAACGCTCTTATAACGCGGATTAGAGGCCTCTGATAGCCATTCTCTTAATGATTTGGTAATCTCACGGTCATCTGACACTCTTATTGTCAATGGTTCACTAAGGGTACGTTCAAAATCTATGTCTGAATCTTGTAGCCTCTCTGTTGGTACAGAACCATATACTTCAAATCCGTATTCATTTGCGACTACATTTAATTTCGAAATTAGTTTTTCCATCACTAGCGGATCAAAAGGAACTTCAACGCTTGGAGCTTTTACTCCTTCTGGGCGTTCTGCTCCAGGTCTCTCTTGACCTGTTCGACTGTGAACCTTGTGATAAAATTGATTTAGTCCATGGATAGCTAAGAAGTTTTCATCATATTGAGTTACATTCGTTGTACCGGCAACATACTCGGTATTTAGAAACATTGAAGGATTATCAAGCATCCCCAATTCTTGTAATTCATTTTTTATTGATGGAAGAGCTGTATTTAAAATTGTTAGTAGCGTTCTAATTGCCGGCCGCATTCCGTGTCCTTCCGGAAATCTGTCATCAACTCGGGCCATTGTTATACCTTCAATGTCGATTGGCTTCAAAGACCCTCTATCTACTGCAAATTGTTTTGTTTCTTCGTCTCCAACAACTTTGAAAGACACATTGACGCCGTCAATTTTTACGGCGCCAGCACCTTTTTTTTCAACAAACGTTTTTGCTCTTCCAAAAAAATCTATCAAATCATTACCGCTGTTAACCCACCCTAAATCAAAAGGGTGATTCATGTGGCCTGCTGCACCGCCCATTACTCGTCTCCCTTAGACTCTTCTAGAATACTAAGTTTTTCTTGTAAGACTCGCATATCGCCTTGCATACGCCTAGCATATCTCTTCACTTCTCTTAAGTGTTGTTTAGCTAAAGACATTCTTCTTTTCTCAGTCACGGTTCGTGGTTTGAGATTGGAAATAATTTCTTCGAGACCTTGAATATAAGTAAAAATAGTCTTTTCATCTAAACTCTCATAGAGAAAATCTTGCCAGTTTTTTTCTAAAGACACTTGTGCGCCCTCCATTTGTTGAAGCCATAATAAGTCCAAAATAAATTTTTGTTTAAGTTTTTTGAGTTCGATTCGAGTCTCAACTTTTACTTTTCCTGCCCATTTGCTTTTCTTTCCTTAACTATTTTAATAGCCTTCATCAAAGCTTCCTTGATTTGCTTGTCACTCAAGTTAGAATTGCTGATAATTTCCTCTACGCGCTCACCAGTTCCTTTCTTTATTCTACGACCGGTTGCACGTGCACCTTCCCTATCTTCCGCAGGGTGCGAAGGTGATTCATCAAGATCTTCCTTATCATCCTCGTCATCATCTCTTTTTGCCATAGAGTGGCTGTGGGCTTCTGCTAATGAAGCGTTAGTGACTTGAATGCTATCGTAGGGTACCCCTTCCGAAATTGTTCCGTCTTCAAACTTCATATCATAGTGCGTGACTTTTCCAAGCTCTTGATCATAGTTGTGTCCGACTGCTTCTGCCATTTCAATCTGGCCGTTTCTTTCCACACCACCATGGTGTACACAGTAGTGGTTTGGTGAAAAAGCACCTTCATCCACACCTTTCTTCTCTTTCTTGTCTGCCGCAGCCTTTTTCATTGACTCTTCCTTGTCGCCGTCACCATCAATATCAATGTAGTCCGGCTTTTCAGCTTCTTCTTGAACTTCGGCTTCCTCCTGCACTTCTCCAGCGCCGTCAAATTCTTCAAATTCTTGTAGGGTGTTAAATTTAAAACCCCAAGCTTCGTTAAGAAGTTTGTTTAATTCGTTATTTTTCCAATCTTTTATAGACATCTTTTTTTCTCCCTTTTGTAGATGTTCAAAGTAAATAGTACTCTTTATGCTGTCTTCCCAATCACGAAAGCACATATTGCCTATTTCGTAAGCTTCGCGCTCCATTTCTCTCAAATGTTCATCACTCTGAGCGTATCCCTCGCCCATTTCTCCAACGTTTTCGAATTTGCCATCACAATTCTGTTTGTGATGAACTAATTCGTGAGATAAGGACCTCATAACGTCTTTTGGATGCCGGCCAGTAGTATATACCGTAATTGACTTTTGCTCCGGATCGTAAAAAGCTGTTTTTCCCAAAGGATTTTTAGCATTATTGGAATCTCCTTTTAAAAACAATCTGGGAGGATCCGCAAATCCCATACGTTTTTTTGCAAAAGGCATAAACTGTTTTATTAATGGCATCAATGTATCAATCATATGAATTCCAAGTCAATGCAATAAATAGTATTGAATGTTCATTTACGTCAGATGACTTTTATCTGACTTAGAAACAAGCTTTAAACTCATTGTAAAAAACTCTAATTCAATTTTTGGTCCGCTTAGTGGCATAACTTTTGAAACCGAAATCATGCGATTAGATTTGATCTGGTTTTTTATCTCAATAATTATTCCGTAATTTGATTCCCAAGCGCTGTCTCTACTGTCCCAAGTTTGCCATTCGACAATATCTCCGGGATTTAGATCTTGAGCGGCTAATTCTCCAAAACTTAATTCTTTTTCCATATTATAATTAAAGCTAGCGACAAACAAGTGCACGGGATAACAAGGCAGCCAATAAAGTAATTACCGTGAATTCATATCCACACAACCCATAAATAGCCCAGGCGCCACCCAAAATTAAAATAGTTTTCCAAATATTATCAAAAGCAAATAACATTAATTAAATCCTAACACTAAAAGTTCATCTTGTTCAATTAAGGCAATCTCTCCAGTCTCTGCATAGATCATGACTCTATTTTCTGAATCAACCCTGCTGTCAACAATAAACACTTTCGTTCCTCTGAGAATTCTTACCATATCTCTGTTTCTCGGATTATAGCACCAAATATGTCCTTTTCCTACAATTATACAGGGAACAATCAATGGGCCATCATCTGGTTCTAGCTTACCAGAAATTTGCCTAATTATTCTTTTAATTTCATCTATGTCTAACGGTTTAGGTGCCATATAAGTAACTAGAATTTGCATCACTCAATATTTCTATGCAAATATCGTCACTTTTTTTAGTATATTCAACAATACTGGTGATATATTTTTTATTCAATTTTTTGGCTTCACTAAACTGGTTCTCCAAATAGAAGTTTTTATCATACCAGAACCACTTAACAATAAACTTTTTCTTAGAATTTTGCAAAATTATTCCCACCCGCAAATGTTTATTGTGACCGGGCCATTTAAATCCTACTAAATCTCCTATTTTATAATTTTTCATAATAACTTATAACATATTTTACAAAAAAATGCAAATTAAATTATATGAGCATAAGCTAAAATAAAGCCAGTTAAAGCTTGTGCTATCATAAAAATAGTTATCGCTTTTGTTTTGAATATTTTCAAATCTTCTATTTCTTTTAAAGCGTTTTTAAGTTGCGGCGGCGATGCGACCTCATCAATACGTTCTTTCCAATTTTTTAAATCAATAACACGATCTTCTTTTGCTTTCATTAAAGTCATTTCTTGCTTTATATCTTGTAGCTCATCTCTCAATGCATCAATGCCGATTGATAATGATTCAAGTTGCTCTAAAACAAGTCTAGAGTATTCATTCCATCCATTTTCACTAGGTGCCATAATTCGCCCTCCAACTCTCTTAATTAGTTATCAGACTAGCATTTAATCTTCTCAACAGTATACTGACCACCATTATTAATGACTTTGTTTATGACCAACTCAAAATCTAATGGTTTAACGTCATTTATTTCGGGATTATCGCAAACTTTTGTCAGCACATCATCAATATTTTTTTGAGAATCTTCGTAATATTCAATACGATTGATGTTTGATTTTCCATCAGGCATAATTTTATTACTTAACATTTTTACCATAACATCGCCCTTCGATTCTCCTGCGGTTGCAATCGGTCTAATTTTAGATGAATCAATTCCTATTTCATCAAGGTAGTCTAAAATTGGTCCAAGAGACTTGCCTCTTCGAGCTGTTAAAATATAGGTTCTAGAATTTTCTGAAAAGTTTCTTAGTACGTCCGTGACTAATTTAATCTCAAGAGGATTTTTTACAATAGAAAAGTCACTGAGGTCTATCTTGTATCCAGCATTAATTAATCCATCAACTGCATCGAAAGAATCTATACCTTCTTTTTCTGCAGCTGCGTTCATGTATTCCTCAAATTCTTTTTGATCTCGCAATGTGGCAGTTGAACCATCCGGCGCCGTGACACGTGTTTCTGATTCGGTGTGTGCTATTGTCTCATCAAAATCAAAAATACGCAGAGTAGTTACGGGCTCATAATTTTCCGCGATAAACTTTCGCCAATTTTCAAGTAGGAGTTTCACGCGCTAGCAATGCCTTTTTCAAAACCCTTGAAAGGGTTTTTTAAATCACTTCTTAAATCAATCAAAGTTTGTAACCAGCCTTGAGATTCTGCCACATCCTTTAACATTGATAAAATACCGCTCGGATCCAACGCAGTAACAACTGTTTGAATTAATAGCTTTATTTTTTCTAAATTTTGTTGTACAAAGGCAGCAATTTTTGCTGCACTAGCAACTCCCCCAGACATGGTATCTAATATAGCTTTAGCTCCAAGTTCAACTAGTTTTTGCAAAACTATCGCTAATATCGCCGCACCAGCTTTTAAGTATTTTGGACTTCTCAACACTCCAAAAGCTTGAACTATTTGCCTGGATCTATATTTTGGAAATAGTTTTAAAAGAATATTGTTTTTTGTTTTTACTGCAATTGTTCGCATGCTGGAAAAAAAGCTTTGTAATTTTTTTAGTGACGCGTCAACAAAGGACATCAACTGGTTATCCTTCCAATCGTTGAAACTTTGTATCTGTTTTTTTACTGAGTTAAAAGAATTACTAAAAAACGATCCAATACTCTCGTCAAGCAATCTCTGTTGCTCTTCTATTATGAGTATTTCAGTAACATAATTACCTGCCCAAATTTCTTCTACAAGATTTTCGGCAGACCTCTGCTCGCTTAAATACCCTCGCCAATTTTCAAGTAGGAGTTTCATTTACTAAACTTCTTAAATGGCCATTTTCTAGGCTTTGTTTTAGGCATGCTATCAGCCCGGTCTTGTGCAATAAGATCTTCCCATGCAGCCGCCTCGTCTGGGGTTTGTGGAACTCTTGAGGGTCTAGCTACTGGATCTTCCCCTGGGCCATATTCTTTATCCCAAATTTTGGCCCAATCGTCTAATCCTTTATCTCCACCACCCGGCTTATATGATGGATCATTAGCAAAATCTTTTTGGCCCGTGAGCTGATCCCAAGTATCTCTAGCTTCTTTATCTGTCAGTTCGGGCGCATCTGTTGCTTTCCCAAACTCACCAGAATCAAACATCTCCGCCCAACGATCTAAACCAGACACTTCTTGTGTCATATCATCAGAAACTGCTTCTGCTGCTTGCCCCATTTGATCTAGCGCAGGTTCACCAGCGGCCGAAAGTGTGTCTGCTACTTTATCAACAACACCTTGTTGCTCTTGCGCGAACTCTGCTATCTTTTCTGGACTAAACTCTTGTGCACATTCAGCTACTTCCCGAGCTAAATCGGGATCTTCTGGTTGTAATGACTGGGCCAACTCCATAACATCGGATGCATCACCGCCCTTATCAACAACTTTATAAATATAATAAACAGCGGCCGCAGCAAGTAATCCACCCACAACTACTTTGGCTACCTTTACAGTCTTTGGATTCTTTTCAGAAAAATCATTAATCTTTTTGCTGACAGCAATAACCTTTTCGGCCGCTTTCTCTTTAAATTTGTTTTGTATCATCCAAGCTTGGGTTGCTAATTTAAAAAGTGGACTAAATTCTTGTTCATTTAAATTTTGTAATTGGTGGTCAACAGATTTTTCCCAGTTTTCTAAAAATGTATCGACGGCGCCATTTGATTCAGATAAAGTATTGAGAGCATCATAAAAAGATGTTTTAGTGACTGTATCATTTTCAAACAAATACAAATCACCATAGTGAGATGCTTGTTCGCTCTCAGCTACATATTGGCGCCAATTTTCAAGTATTAGTTTCACATTTCTTTCCAGTATTTTATCCAAGCATATGCTTTTCTTTCATTTAAATAGTTTTCTTTTTCGTCATTATCATATGCCTCAAGCTCAAAAGGATTAACATAGTAAGCGTCAGAACCGCTAAGTCCCGAAAGCAGCCCGTTTAAATGAAAATAAGCATACATAATCCATTGAAAAATAAACAACATTTCAACTTGCTGTTTGTAGTGAATCGTTTCATGTCTTCTTACTCTTTCATCTAATTCTCCTCGCGAGAAAACAAAAATAAAAAAACTTAGCGCATTTATTTCAATTGGAGCCAGCTTAGATAACCATACTGGAATTTTACTGTTTTCAAAAAATAAAGGAAACATTATTTAACCTCTTGAACAGTTTTGTCCATCTCATCGTCAAAGTCAGATCTTATCCAGACCATTGAATTAAATTGTGCTCTTTTTCTTTCCAACAACAAAGATCCTTGTGGTTTGACCAATTCTCCTTGTACCTCTACACTTTCAAAATCAATTTCAGTTTTTTGTTTATAAACAACGCGAGGCTCCTCCTCGTCGTTTGCATATGCAACACTCGATAGTAAAAATATTAAAATGTATTTCATTCTGACTCCTCCTTTATTTGTACAGATTCTGCCTCTGCCGGTTTATCATCCGGTAAATCTTTGGTACTTATAAAAGCAGCTAGACTTAAGCAAGCAAATCCGATTATAATTAGCTCCATTTAATTATCATAGTCTCTGTCAACATCATCTCTTACCATTGAAGTAGCTTTTAACATATCTTCAGGCTCAACCTCTTTGAGTATTAGATTTCCTGTCTCAGGCTCATAATACATTCCAATTAAATCTCCTTTAGATACGTTTTTCATTTCTTCTTCTGTGATTGTGATTTTGCCGCCGTTCTTTTTTACAAGCATTGTAACAATACTAAAAAGATACTCGGGATCTTGCAAATACTTGCTCATGAGTTTAGAAATCCTTTCCACGTTTTTACGAGGTTTTCGTTTGTTTGCATATGCGATGGCCGGCGAGAATTAACAAACTGAGCTAATACTCTATTAAATATCACATTAAGGTTATCTTCATCGTCCATTTCACCCTCTACAAGCTCTTGAAACAACTCAGCCATAAGGTCAGGCTCATCAGCGTTAATCGTGAATACAGCGGTAAATGCGACCTCTCCGCTCTGGTCTACTGTTATTGCATTCATAGATAAATAATATTGAGTATTTATTTCTTTTCTTGGCGCTTCTAAAAGTTGTTTTCTCAATTCAATTCTAAAGTCGCGAGAATCAACAATCTGTTTTAGCACCTCAATCCCCAATCCTAAGTCTTCTGGATCATAGTAGTGTGTATATCGTGCAGACGATTCATATGATTCAGAGTATTCTCCATCAGTTTCTAGATCCCATTCATATGAGGTAAGTGCTCCGTCTTCGATGGACATAGCAAGATTCATATATGTACCACCTTCCATTTGTCCTTCACGCTTGAAGTAATCAGTGAGAACAGCCTCAAAAGCATCTCTTCTGTCGTCGATTATTACATCAATGTTTTCAAGCGCGTCTCTGTATTCTTCTGGCATTGCCATATAACCGTTACCATAAATGTCAGGATGCTCAAAGTTAATCTTCATAGTCAAGTGTATTTCTTCGCGAACACGACGAATAACAGGTGTATAGTTGTTGGAGTCTTCAAATATATCACCATATATCGCAATCACCTCATCGACAGAGTTCCACACAACTTCTTCTTGATTACCGGGTAGTCTTTTCCACTCATCAACCGGCCACTTCGCAATAAATGCTGCGAAGGGTCTGATATAAGCACCCTCACCACCATCATCTCCAACTTCATAGTCAGAATATGTTTGAGCCATCCTATTATTGTACTCATTCATTATCTCTTCGCACTGCCCTTCGTATTGTGCGATAATGTCGCCAACTAAATTAGCATCCAGATCATCTTCAGTGTCTGTGTTTTGTTTCATATTGCCGCTAACGAGAGCTTGTGCACCCAATAACTGTCTCATTAATCTTTCACGACCAGCAGCATTTGCAGTATCTTCGTAAGAGCCACCAAAAATCATAAATTTATTAAGATCAATAATGCCATTATCATTTTTAGGCATATTTGCTATGACTTCTTCTTGGTTTGATCTCGCCCAATCAGTAACTCTATTAGTTAAACCGGGAATATCGACACCATAGACGCGCTTTTCGGGCATTCCAACGTCTTGTCCATCATCCCAACGCTTTGGAGGCTCGTCACCTTCATAATATCTAACATGACGGATGCGTGTGCGAGAAATTGGCTCAATATCACCGCTAAATGGACGTTTATCGTCAGCAAATATCTCGCCTTCTTGAATTTCTTGCTCTGCACTATCAATATTACCCGTATCAGTGGCGCTCAGAAGGTCTTCTGTCTCAACCACGTATGCTACGGCTCCATGGCCCTGAGCCTCGGCTACAGCGCATTTATAGTAGGATTGATAGGCATTTTGACGACTAGCTGGAGAATGACAAGAAGTAATTGTGTCAAAATCACTCATTCTGAGTACATCTATTGGATGTCGAGTGATAATAATGGAATATTTGTCATTATCAAGGCTATTTATCTCTTTTTTGATGAATCCAGCGTTCTTTTTCCAATATTCGCCGTATTTAGTGGCTAAATCGGTTAAATCATAGCCTGCTGGGCCTGCGACACCCGGATTTACGACATATAAGTTAATTTGAGTGTTAATTCTCTGAAAATTCTCGTATTCTTTTTCATCGAGCGCTGCTTTCAGCATTTTTCCGGTAACTCTTCGTGGTGTGTTAACTGGTCCACCATCTGCTAGCTTATAGTTGGCATTATCCATGTGTTTATAGACTTTTTGGTATATTTCGTCTTTTCTTTTGCTTAAATCAGCCAATTTGGAGAAAAGCTTGCCGATTTTCATCTGAATCTTCTTAGTTTTCTTCTTTGGTTCAGATCCACCCATTAAAGTATCAAGAAAATCGTCTGATGTGCGCAGATCACGCTCGGCATACACCATCCCTTTCTCCCAATCTACATCATACTCTTGAGATCTGAAGAATTCTGAGAACTTTCCAAGATCTGAACTTGGATCAGTGGTCGGAAACGGTATAACAACGCGCATTTTGTTGCTAAAAAGGTCATTTAAGGGTAAATTTGCTGGATTTAGGTCGTCCAACACGTCTTCAAGCACTCGCATCTCGTCTTCGGTTACTTCTCGGAGCACTTTTTCATTAACAGGGACACAATTTGGCACATTTTTGCCACTTTTCTTCTTCATTCCGACTTGTTTATATCCATCCCAGCACTTTTCTTGCAAAGTATCCAGAAGATTGGCTGTTTTTAATAGAATTTGCTCATCATTTAGCATTTATTTACTCTTTCATTGACTTGGAGCCGCGGCATTTCCACTTTTTGCGGGATAATGCGTTAGCACAAGGGGGATTTTTACACTTTTTAATCTTTGCAGATCGTGCGCAGTAAGCATCGCCCTTTGCAGTACCAGGTCTAATACGGTCTCCACCGCCTTTTGCTTGTCCTTTCTGCCCATATGAGCGACATTTACCGTCTACGCGCTTAGCAAAACGCTTTCCTTTGGAGGGTTTGCAAGGTTTTTTCTTTTCTTCATCTAAAACTTGAGTTAATTCATCTTCAATCATGATTTGTAGAGACTCTTTCTTAGAATTACCCCAATTCGCGGCGCCAACCTTGCGACATTTTACTAAAGCACCAGAGGCATATGCGCTAGGCCACACTTTATAGCGTGATTTTACTTTATTATAGCAAGCATCTTTCTTGGCTTTCTTCTTTTTCTTCTCGTCAAGAACAGCCTCTAATTCTTCTTTAATTGTAACAATAATTTTTTCATTATTCTTGCCATAAGTTTTACAAGGGTCGTTTCCACAGCCACAGTTCATACCTTCGTCGACTTCATTTTCTTCTTTTAAGTCGTCATCTTCAGTGCTATCAAGAATTTTATCAATTCTGTCTGCCTGCCCTTTATGCATTTTCGAAGCTCCGTGGAGTTCTTTAGATATTTTTTTAAGTTCTTTCTCATCTTCTTTCGAGTGAGACTCTAGAAAAACTGCTTCAAGTTCTTCACGAACAATTTTTTCTAAATTCATTTGTAATTCCTCATTTTTTTTAGATTTTCCTTTTTTTCCCCACGACTTTCCTCTGCCTCTTTCTTTACAGGCACCAGGTGTCGGCCGACAAGCGGGATATTTTTTACGACTTTCGCCGGATCCTCGACCACAAGACTTATAGCCACCGCTGCCGTCGGGTGCGTTGCAGTCAACCCAGCCTTTTTTGGAGCCTTTAGCTCCCTTTCTTCCAAACCAATCTCTTAGGGAAGACTCTTTGCTTGACTCAGAGCCGGCTTTTTTCTTTTTTTCGTCAAGATTATCATATAAATCATTCATTTTTAGACATTTCCAAAGCTTTCTCCAATAAATAGATCGGAATTTCAGTATCTTCTATGTCTTTTATATCATTAATCGTTAGCCACTTGTATGCATCATGCTCTATTTCACCTGTCTCTGGATTTGGGATATCGACATTTACTTCTCCAGCCCACTTTTGAGTCAAAAAATAGTGTTTTCCCTTCTTTGGCTCTCCGAGATATTTTAAATCACTTAATTTACAAGACAGGCCGGCCTCTTCTTCAAGCTCTCTAACGGCGCCGGCTTCTATTGAATTATCTTTATCGTCGATATGTCCACCTGGTATTGTCCAAGAACCAGCTCTGTCATCAATATTAGAACGCCTTAAAATCAAAAATTGTTGCTTATCATTAAGACAAACAACAATTCCTACTGTTTTCTTCTCACCTTCCGTGAGAAACTTATTCCACTTATATTTCATTTACAAGCTTTGGGATCTTTTCCTTGATACCCCCTACAAAAATTTCTAAGGGCCCTGTCTATATTGACTTTTGTTATTGGCGCCACCCAAATCATGTTTTCTTGAACTTGCATATCTGGATAGTACTCAACGTCTACGCCATATAATATACCCACTTGGCGCCCTTTTGTATCATAAATTACAGAACCCGAACACCCAAACCAGCCGTATGTTTGAAGTATTATATGATTACCAATACCCGGCCCATCAGCGTAGCCAGCAACTCTACCACTAAATGACATAAGTTTGTGAGATGAAGGGTATCCTGAATATATTATATTTGTTCCAACGCTGGCAACTTTGTCTAGAGGTTCATATTTCATTGGTTCAATTGTTCTGAACGGTGTTCCTAAATATAGTATAGCTATATCATTTGCTTTGTCTGAATATATGAGCGTACCTATATGTGACTCTTGTTTGTGTATAACTAAATATTTTACTCCTAAAATACCATCTGCAACATGTTGTGCTGTAAATACCAAATTAACATCTTTGTATTTTATGTAGGAACCAGATCCGTGGCCCCCAGAAAAAGGTTCTGTAACTCTTACAGCAGCTGACCGTACTCTCTTTTCAACTGAACTATTTATCGTTTCGATGTGATCTACAGGCAAAGAAGGTGCGTAATCAGACACGTTTGCATGCGATACCCCTGTTAATAAAAATAAAATGATTGTAAATAATTTAAGCACCGGTGTCATCCTCCTCTTCGTAATACCTATATCCAATCTCTACTAATGTACTTCCTGGCGGGATAGTGTGGAAATAAACCGTGTTATCCGTTTCCGAATAAGACCAGGTTGATATTCCAGGTTCTACTAGTGCGCTGTTCATAAAAACTCTGACAGAATCTGTTATGGCCTGATGCTTAAGTTCCCATTTTTCGTGAGGCTCAATAGAAGCCGCAGCATCAGCAACTCCGGCTGTCCAATCGTCTGCACAAATATCGATAATATTGCCAGCAAACGCATTTGTGGCATCCATATATCTTGTTCCCACGTCTATTGGACTAACCCAACTGTCACATAATGACTCGGTTGGTTCTTGATTTACAATACTAGCAAGAAATACAGATCCACCACGAAGCCCACCATACCAACTAATAAAATCATATTCATCAGAAAAGTGATCGTCACTTTGCTCCTGTTCATCGGAGACAAAGACCACTAAAAGCCCCGCATCTGGTCTCATCCAAGTGCCAGAATATGAATTATTAATAATATACTCATATACGGCATCAAAACCCTTTTCCATACCTCCCCGACCCATCGCACTATACATTGCTTCGGCGTCGACAACATCATCACCCGGAACTAAAGGAAACTGATTTTCAGCAACTGCACGCATTGGATCATTTGATATCATAGCCAATCGCCAACTAGTGGGAGGCAATGCTCCCAACATTACACCTATACCGGCCATTAACTGAGCATCAAATCTATGCATTGAGCCGGAAGTATCAATAACCCATAAAATGTCAATACCATCTACAGTATTTGGTTGAGTAAAAGAGTCAACCCACACTAAACCAGGATCATCAAACCCGGTGTCAATATATACCGGAACTTCGACTTCTATATAAACAGGTATCTCAACCTCTTCGGTTACCGTTTCTGTTTCTACCACGGTTTCAGTTTTTATGATGGTCTCTGTTTTACCGGTAACAATACTATAATCGGGACTGCAGCCCAATACGGTCAAAAAACATAGCAAGATATATAAAAATTTGTGCGCCATCCACTAATAACTATTACGATTTATGATTTGGCTCCCTTAATAAAACAAAACTTAACAGCATCATGTTAATAATAGAAAGACAAGAAAGCTCGAAAGAGGCCTCACCGGTCAAAATAGTGCTAGCAAAAACAAGAAGAAATATGTTGATAAAAAAGGCCACAACGCTTACAATAAACAGCATCCGGCCTATCTTATGAAATATTTTTTCCACATTGTAACTATGGACGATCGCGCTAAGAAGAAATTATTTCCAAGCTCAAGGGATAGTGCATTTGTATTTCAGAATAATCAAAAACATAAACCGGCAGCATAGGGAACATTGACAGTTGCTCTATTTCTTGCTCCCCAACAATAAAACCATATTTAAATTCAGTATCGCCCCTATAGTTTGTGGTTCGAACCTTGACAAGGTCACCGACCTTGTGGGCAAATTCTATATGCGGTCCATTGTTGCAAACTTCCCCGTCTAAATCGCGAAATTTTTTACTCAAATTTTTTTCCAAAATTTTTCATCTAAAGTTAAGTTGCATAATGCAAAAATACACCCGCAACGATAAGGTTTATTAAGCCAGATTCAGTGTAAGGCGACCGACGGTTGGTTGCATCAGTCGCAGGACCAGACCATAAAATGTCCCAAGCCCATATTTTCACCTCATCATCCTCGTATATATCATGTAACACGTCGTAGCGAAAAAGCAACAATCCCACGTCCCCGGTGGTTTTATCAACGACGATGTCTCCAGCTTTCAAAGTTAGTTTGTGTAATAACTCGGACATATGCCGTAATTAGCACATTTAAAAGCTTTCTAATTATACTTTAATTCGATCGATAATATAAGGGTGTTGCAGAGAAAGATCCTTATAAAGCTTCTTCATTACCTTTTTTGTGATATCGGCAATACTATCTTTTGTTTCCTTAGAGCCCAAAGCTTTTTCTAGTTCTTCTTCTAAGGCTTTTTTCAGTTCCTTCTTAAGTGTCCTATCAAGCTCTTTCGCAATTAAGGTTTTTATTTCGCTCTTATCGGTAGAAGAAAGTTCCTCTAACAAGATTGTTTCAATATCACTTTTAGACAGCATACTTTCAACTCCCTCTATAAATAGTACGAAAAATCTTTAAGATGCACGATGAACCAGCTTTAAATTATTTACCACAGCTGGTTCTACTTTATTCCGCTTGAACCAATAAATTTCGTACATGATATCTGACAAATATCCTGGTACTGTACCGAGGACAATACCCAACGTTTCTTCACGTCTGGTAACATACACATAATCTGGTGAGTACTTGTACCCTATGAACGTCACTAAGTCGCCAATTTGGTATATATAGTCAGTAGAACCGGTCACATATTATATATGCACAATATCCAGAAATATGCCCGGACTCGTTTCCGCGCACGGGATTAATCTTTCGTCAATTGACCATATGGTCTTAGGCGCTTTATAGTATGCATCCATACACGTTCCATATTCGGATACGCCCTTCTAATCCACCATAATTTTGCCATATTCATTTTAGGATCGGTTAAATCCCTGGGACTGTCATATAACGCTAGGACAATTGCGACTCCGCCATGGCACGTGCACGTTACTAAGTCGCCAACTTTCAAATTATGTTTAGGCGGTATCTCGAAAAAGTCTTTCACGTCCTCTAGTAGTCCCACCTACTAATTAGCTGACGTCTATTTTCTTTTTACCTCTTCGGTCAATATACGCTCACACTCCGGACAGACTGCCGGCAGCTTTATTACCATACCTGTCGCGCAATGCCAACACGTGTATTTGTATTTACTTTTTTTCATAATTTACTTGGTCTCCTATATCTCAAAAATTCTCAGCGGTATTGAAAACGACCTTAGCCGGCTTGTCAGGGATATGTCAGTTACTGGGACATACATCCCGGGGAGTAGGGGGGTAGGGGGGACCACCCCCGCACACCTGTCAAGAAACTGTCAAATCATTTAGCACAATCATTAACACTCTTATTACATATACCATCATATAATACATAACTGTATACGTATACCACTATCGGTGCATAACACATGACGATTGTGCAGGTTTCCCCTACTCTTTTTAATA
>Ga0209232_1000023_pt1 | contig 101210 bp, 92 predicted proteins | sample ETNvirenome_2_60_FD_184066 | JGI IMG/M metagenome (GOLD analysis project Ga0209232, IMG submission 184066) | Marine viral communities from the Pacific Ocean - ETNP_2_60 (SPAdes) (version 2) | ecosystem: Environmental > Aquatic > Marine > Oceanic | place: Pacific Ocean | collected 2013-06-22 | reverse complement strand
AGATGCTGTGGCACCGCCACAGGATCCAGGCACGCTCGCGTTGCTGAATGCGCTCGGGAGCGTTCTGCCCGACGCGCAGAAAGCCAAGCTTGAAACCCTGAACCACTCAGGGTTCGATCGCTGGTTGCGAAGGCGCTGCTGGTCAATCTGCTGAACCCGAAACTGACCATTTTCTTCCTGGCCTTCCTGCCGCAATTCATCCGGCCGGGCGCAGGTGACGAGCTTGGGCAGCTGCTCGTTCTCAGCGCGACTTTCATGCTGATGACATTCGCCATCTTTACTGTCTACGGCCTGCTGGCGCACGCCTTTCGCAAGGCGGTTATCGAATCGCAGCGCGTTCAGGCCTGGTTGCGCCGCGGCTTCGCGGCATCATTTGCCGGTCTCGGTGTGAACCTGGCCTTGGCCGACAGATGAGCCCCCAGGCCTTTGACGCGACCAAGCAAACGCCACGGCAACGGTTCTAGCTTCACCGATCAGGCGGACCGTACCTTTCTGTATGACGTCGGCACTGAGCAGCCTGAAGGAGCCGTTTTACCGCAGTCGATCAGGCGCAATTAGAGCTGGCCTAGCTAAACCCTGCCGCCAGTCCAGCGGGGCGGATTCAGTCATCCATAAATCGCCGGCTCGCGATAATGCCGGGTGCAGGCCTCGCCGTTCTCGCGGAACAGGTGGCACTTGTCAGCCTTGAGCCCGGCGGCGAAGGTTTCGCCTTCGGTGACGCGCAGGTTGCCGTCGACGCAGAGGGTGATGACGTCCTGCAGGCGCTCCAGGGTGAGGTACAGCAGGTTGTACTGGCCCAGACGCTCGGCCACAGTGATCTGGCCGTGGAAGGTGAAGTCGGCCTCGTCCGGCATGACGAAGTGTTCGGGGCGGATGCCGAGGGTGAGCGGGTCGCCAGCGCTGACGGCGCTGCCATCCACCGGCAGGGTCAGTGGATAGCCGCTGGGCAGTTCCACGGTGACGGCTTCCGGGCTGGCGGAGACGGCGCGCACCTCGACGAAGTTCATCTGCGGCGAGCCGAGGAAGCCGGCGACGAAACGGTTCTTCGGGTAGTGGTACAGGTGCAGCGGTTGGCCGACCTGGGCGATTTCGCCGGCGTTGAGCACGACGATCTTGTCGGCCAGGGTCATGGCTTCGACCTGGTCGTGGGTCACGTAGATCATGGTGGAGCGGATGCGCTGGTGCAGGCGGGCGATCTCGATGCGCATCTGCACGCGGAGGAAGGCGTCGAGGTTCGACAGGGGTTCGTCGAACAGGAACACCTTCGGCTCGCGGACCATGGTGCGGCCGATGGCGACGCGCTGGCGCTGGCCACCGGAAAGGTCCTTGGGTTTGCGCTCGAGCAGTTTGTCGAGCTGCAGGATTTCCGCGACCGCTTCCACGCGACGGGCGATCTCGCGCTTATCGACGCTGGCGAGCTTGAGGCCGAAGGCCATGTTCTCTGCCACGGTCATGTGCGGATAGAGGGCGTAGGACTGGAAGACCATGCCAACCGAACGATCCTTCGGCGGCAGGTCGTTGACGCGCTGGTCGCCGATCAGCAGATCGCCCGAAGTGATGTCCTCCAGCCCGGCGATCAGTCGCAGCAGCGTGGACTTGCCGCAGCCGGACGGGCCGACGAAGACGACGAACTCACCGTCTTCGATATCCAGGTCGATATGCCGGGTGATCGGCGTACCGTCGTAACTCTTGCAGATGTCGCGCAGCGTGACACTGGCCATCGTTGTTGTTCTCCGTTGATGCCGCCAAGCTCTCGTTATCTGGCGCAGCGGTGGGACACCCCCACCGCTGCCGACGCCCCCTTAACCCGCGAGCCGCACGTAGCCGAAGCCATGGGCCGGCAGCCGCGCCCACTGGCCGTCGTATTCGGCGAAACTCGCCGGCACGTCCACCAGCGGCACCGCCTGCCCCGGCAGCTCGTAGCTGCGCGGCAGATCGCCGAGGTTGAACAGGCACAGCCAGACCTCCCCCCCGAGCCGGCGCTCGAACACCAGCAGGGCGTCGTCATGGTAGACCATGCGGATATCGCCCTCGATCAGCAGACGCTGCTCGCGCCGCCAGCCGAGGAAGCGACGGTAGCAGTTGAGCATCGAGTGCGGATCGGCTTCCTGCGCCGCCACGGAAAGCGAACGGTGCGAGTCGTCCACCGGCAACCACGGCTGGCTACCGGTAAAGCCGGCATGATGCGCCTCGCTCTGCCACGGCATCGGCGTGCGGCAGCCGTCGCGGCCCTTGAATTCCGGCCAGAAGGTAATGCCGTACGGATCGACCAGATCCTCGTAGCGCAGTTCCGCTTCCGGCAGGCCCAGCTCCTCGCCCTGATAGAGGCAGACACTGCCGCGCAGGGACAACAGCAGTGCCATCAGCAGCCTGCCGCGCTCCGGGTCGGGCCGGCCATTGAGGGCCCAGCGCGTCATAACCCGCACCACATCGTGGTTGCCCATCGACCAGCACGACCAACCGTCCGCGAGTTCGCGCTCGATGCCTTCCACGGTGTGGCGGATATAGGCCGGGCTGCACTGCTCGGTGAGCAGGTCGAAGGAATACGCCATGTGCAGCGTGTCGCCGCCGCTGGTGTAGGCGGCCATAGTGCGCAAGGATTCGTCGCAGCCGATCTCGGCTACCGAGGAGGCACCGGGATAGCGCTGCAGCAGGGCCCGCAGACGGCGCAGGAAGTCCATGTTTTCCGGCCGCGTCTTGTCGTAGATATGGCGCTGGTAGGCGTAGGGGTTGTCGACGCGCACGCCGATGCTGCCTTCGCGAATCTCCGTGTTCGGCGGGTTGTCGCGCAGTTCGGCGTCGTGGAAGTAGAAGTTCGCTGCATCCAGGCGGAAACCGTCCACGCCCAGCTTGAGCCAGAACTCCATGTCGTCGAGCACCTGATCCTGCACGGCCGGACAGTGGAAATTCAGGTCCGGCTGGCTGGAGAGGAAGTTGTGCAGGTAGTACTGCCGGCGCCGACTGTCCCAGCTCCAGGCCGGACCGCCGAACACCGACAGCCAGTTGTTCGGCACGGTGCCGTCCGGCTTGGGATCGGCCCAGACGTACCAGTCGGCCTTGTCGTTGTCGCGGCTGGAACGGCTTTCGACGAACCACTGATGCTGGTCGGAAGAATGGTTGAGCACCTGGTCGATCAGCACGCGCATGCCGCGTTCGTGGCAGGCCTCGACCAACCGGACGAAGTCGTCGAGGGTGCCGAACAGCGGATCGACGCCGCGATAGTCGGCCACGTCGTAGCCGAAATCCTTCATCGGCGAAGTGAAGAAGGGCGACAGCCAGATGGCGTCGACGTTGAGGCTGGCGATGTAGTCCAGCTTATGCAGCACGCCGGGCAGGTCGCCCACGCCGTCGCCGTTGCTGTCGAAGAAGCTGCGCGGGTAGACCTGATAGATCACCCCGCCGCGCCACCAGTTCTGAAGTTGCTCGGACATACCACGTACCTTGAGTGAGCGTGAAGACGGGGTCACTCTAGGTGCGGCAAGCGGTCGCAACATCCTCCGGCGGCGGGCGGGCGCAGGCGTAAGGGCCGGGCGTAGACGGTCCGCTGGCCGAGGGCGTAGACGGCGACAGCGAGCCGGTCAGCGCATCCGCGCCGGGTTGCCGACCACCGTGGCGCCGGCCGGCACGTCACGGGTCACCACGCTGCCGGCGCCGATCACCGCATCGTCGCCCACCGTCACGCCCGGCAGGATGATCGCCCCACCACCGACCCAGACATTGCGACCGATATGGATCGGCCGACCGAACTCCACGCCCGAACGACGCGCCTCGGGGTCACGCGGATGGTCGGCGGTGTAGAGCTGCACCGCCGGCCCGATCTGCGCACCGGCGCCGATGTGCACCTCCACCACATCGAGAATCACACAGTTGAAATTGAGAAAGGCGCCTTCGCCCAGGTGGATGTTGTAGCCGTAGTCGCAGTGGAACGGCGGACGGATCACCGCGCCGGCACCGACCGAGGCCAGCCGCTCGGCCAGCAGCGCCCGACGCTCGTCCGGCGAGGCCGCGAGCGCCGCGTTGTAGCGCACCATCCAGGCCTTGGCAGCGGCCTGATCGGCGAGGATCTCCGGGTCACCGGGGTAGTACAGCCCGCCGGCCAGCATCTTCTGCTTCTCGCTCATCGCCATGGCAACGCCTCCATCTCTGAAGGCCCGAGGGTGCCACAGCCTGGCGCTGCGCTCCTCCTCCCCCGCCCGGCGGCGAGCGGGCGAGGCGATGGACGGTTCGGCCCGGCGCCTTCGCATCCACCGGCGGGCTCGACTAGGGTTGATGCACCGTCCAATCGCCTCTGGAGCACTGCCTGTGAAACTGATCGGTCGCTACATGTCGCCTTTCGTCCGCCGCGTCGGCGTCAGCCTGCATCTGTTGGACGTACCATTCACCAACGAACCGCTCAGCGTACTGACGGATAGTCTGAAGATTCGCGGATACTCGCCGCTGGGTCGCTTGCCGGCGCTGGTGCTGGACGATGGCCAGGTGCTGATCGACAGCAACGCCATTCTCGATTATTTCGATCAGCAGGCGGGCGCCGAGCGCGCACTGCTGCCGCTGTCCGGCCCCCAGCGCAGCGAGGCGATGAACCTGCTGGCCTTCGCCGTCGGTGCCTGCGAGAAAACCGTGGCGGCCTACTACGAACGCGATCGGCGGCCAGAAGGACTGGTCTGGGACGACTGGTATCGCCATTGCGAGGACCAGGCGCGCGGCGCGCTGGCATTGCTGGATGCGCACCAGGCCGAGCGCGGCGAGCGGCCCTTGCTCGGCGAGCGCATGAGCCAGGTGGATATCAGCGCGGTGGTCGCCTACGACTTCGCCCGTATCACCCTGCCCGACACGCTGGCGCCGGACGGCACCTTTCCGCACCTGGCCTCCGCGTCGCAGCGCGCCAACGCCCTGCCCGCCTTCGCCCAGACGCAGTGGAAGGGCTGAGCGAGGTCCTGCAGTCCAAGCGCTAGCGGCGCATTGCCGGTGAGTTCAGCGCGGCGCGCGAACCTGGGCCACTACCTCGTCCAGGGTGGGGTTGGCCTTGCCCATGCCATTGAAGAACACGGCGGGAATGCCACCGTTTAGCACCGCGACTGTGCGCTGGAGCTGCGCCTGCTGCTCGGCGTTGGGGTTGTTCGTCTCGGTAGTGAAGTGACTGGAGCGTTGCACCGCGATGCCCATACGGGACAGCCCGGCCGCCAGTTCGTCGGCCCGCCGCGCTTCATCAGAAGGGCAGTTGACCGGTGCGAAAACCATCACCACGCCCGGGCGCGCACCACCGGGCATCGCCACCGAGATGAACCCCGAGGGGCTAATTGTCGTGCCTGCCTGGAGCAGTATCTCCTGCTGATGCCCGCTCCACAGCTTGTAGCCGAGACCCAGGACGGCGGCGATAAACAGGACGCGGGTCAGGCTCATGGGCGGCCCCCGTCGTGCTGTACTGCGCCCGGCGCGTGCCGGGCGGTTCGCTGAGCTGTCGTCATCATCCGCCACATCCCTGTTGTGCTGTACGGCCCGCGAGCATAGCCGGTCGCATCGGCGGCGGCGAGCGGGCCTAGTCGCCCTGAATCTTGCTCAGCAGGTCGCGTGCCAGCTGCACCGCTTCGCTGCGGTGGGTGATGTTGAGCTTCTGGTAGAGGCTGCGGATGTGCGTCTTGATGGTGGTGGGCGCAACGTTGAGGTGATCGGCGATCTGCTCGTTGGACTGCCCGGCGTGGATCAGGCTCAGCACCTGCCATTCGCGCCGGGTCAGCGGTGAGCGGCGGATCAGCTCGGGGACGTCGGGGCGATTGATGATGTCCTGGATCACCGCCTCGTCGAGAGTGATGCGGATGGCGCGGCTGAAGTCGCGCTGCTGCTGCGCCAGCTGGATCAGCCGCGTGGCGCGCTGGGCTTCCGGTTCGTCGAGGGTGCGTTCGTGCAGCAGGCACTTGAGCATGCCAATGATCGGCTTGCCGACCCGCAGGAAGCTGCCAACGGCGCCGCTGCCACTGGCCAGGGTCATGGCCCGTTGCAGGTGATCCAGCGCCTGCTGGCGTTCTTCACGCAGCCAGTGCAGCTGCGCCAGAAGGATGTGGTTACGGTTGCGATCCATCACCAGGCCGTGGCGCTCGGCATCGGTCAGCAACTGGCGCAGGATCGGCAGCGCGCTGTCCAGCTGTCCCAGCGCCACGTGGGCACGGGCATGGTTGCGCGCATTGAGCTGGGAGAAGTGGTTGGCGCCGGCGCTGACCGGTGGCGCGCTGATCAGCCATTGACGAATCGCCTCGCGATCCTGGCTGGAATCCCAGTAGGCAAGCATCACCGCGTGGGCGTTGGCCAGCCAGTCGATGTGGTAGCGATCATCGGCGAGCATCGCCTGCATCTGACTGATGTAATCGGCACAAGCGCTCTGCTGGCCGCGGGCGTAGGCGACGCCGGCCAGCAACGTGTGGCTCTGCAGGCGCCAGCGCTGGTCGCCAAGCTCGTCGAGAATCTGGATGCCCTGCAGCGCGCATTGCTCGGCGGCGTCCAGCTGATGCCACTCCAGCAGCACCTGGCCGCGCACCCGATAGATGAACTCGACAATGGGCGTGGCACGCAGATGCTGCTGTTCGATGTACTGGATGGCCCGTTCCTGCAGGGTGTAGGCCTTCTGCAGATGCCCCTGGGCGATGGCGATCTCCGACAGTTGGCCGAGGCTCCAGACCACCAGGTGCGAGGCATTGATCTCGCGAGCACGGCGCTCGGCTTCCTCGTACTGCTTCTGCGCCTGTGGCAGTGCGCCCTGAACGAAGTGCACCTCGGCCAGCCCGGACATCGCCGCCACGCGCGAGGTGCGCATGATCAGCGGCTCGCAGGTCAGCGCCTCCTGGGCCAGGGCGATGGCGCGCTGCTCGTCGCCCTGGTTCATCGCCACCTGCGCGCGCACCGCATTGAATTCGCAGACGATGCGCGCCCAGTCCTGCTCGGAGCAGCTGCGCTGCAGGGCCAGCTCGGCGGCCTTGAACCAGCGCTCGACGTGATCGAACTGATAGGAATTCTGCGACACCCAGGCTTGCAGCAGGGTGAGCAGCGGCGAGCCGGCAATCACGGTTTCCGGCAGGGTTTCCAGGGATTGCTGCAGCAGCCCGAGCTGGCCCTGGCGGTAGAAGGCGCGCCCGTGGCGCTGGAGTATTTCGGCGACCTGCAGCGGATCGCCTGCCTGCACCGCGTGGCGTGCGGCCTCCTCGGGCAGATTCTCGGCCAGCAGCGCTTCGGCGGCACGCAGATGCAACTGGTTGAGCCGCTGCGGCTGGAGGGTGCGCAGCTCGCCCTGCAAGAACACGGCGAACAATGGATGGTAGCTGTACCAGCGGCGCAGGTTGTCCAGCGGTTGGATGAACAGGCCGCCACGCTCGAGCCGTTCGAGCATCTCGCGACCGTGGCAGGCTTCGGTCAGGCGGTCGGCCAGCGCGGCATCGAAGCGGTCGAGCAGGCAGGTGGCTTCGAGAAAACCACGCAGGTCTTCGGGCAGGCCCTCGATTACCTGTTCGCGCATGTAGTCGCGGATGTCGGGGTGGCCGAGCAGCAGGTTCTCCAGAAACAGGTCCATGCCGCGGCTGGTCTGCACTTCCTGCAGCGCCAGCTGCAGTGCGCAGGGCCAGCCACCGATGCGCCGGTTGAGCCGTTCGACCTGCTCGCGGTTGATGTTCACCGGCACGCCCAGCTGCAGCAAGGCCTGCACCTCGTCGTCCTCGAAGGCCAGCTGACGGGCATTGAGCAGCAGCAGCTGATGCTTGACCCGCAGCTCGGCGACGCCCAGTTCCGGCAGGCGACGGCTGCACACCAGCAAGGTCATCCAGCAGGGCATGTGGCGCAGGAAGAAACGCAGCCCGGCAATCAGCTCGCGCTCGTGCAGGACCTCGAACTCGTCGAGCACGATGAGAATTGCCTCGTGCTCGCCCGGCAGCTCGGCCAGCAGCTGGGTGAACAGCGCATCCAGCGACACCTGCCCCTGCTCGGCGAGCGCAGCGGACAGCGGGCAACCGGCATCGAGCTGGCGATCCAGCGTGTGGGTCAGGTAGCGGCCGAACTGCAGCGCCAGATTGTCGCTGGCATGCAGCTGCAGCCAGGCGACGCGGCCATCGAAAGCCCGCGCCCACTGCGCCGCCAGGGTGGTCTTGCCGAAGCCGCTGGCCGCGTGCAGCACGGCCAGACGCACCTGCGGCAGGCGCAGCTGCCACTCGTCCAGGCGCGGGCGTTCGAGCAGGCCCGGCGGCAGCATGGGGATCGCCAGTTTGGTGGGGATCAGCGGCAGCAAAGCTGGCATCGAGGCATTCATGGACGGCTCCCTGTTTTCGTTCTTATTGTTGTTTTTCTCGTGGCCTGGCGCACCGGCTCGCATGGTTCCCGCTCCCCGGTCTCGCGCCCTGTTTCGCTACGTTTCCTCAGCCCTTCACACCGCCCGCCGTGAGGCCGCCGACGATCCACTTCTGGCAGTAGAGGAACACCGCCGTGATGGGCAGTCCAGACAGCACCGCCGCCGCGGCAAAATCACCCCACAGGTAGTTCTGCGGATAGAGGTACTGCTGCGCACCGACCGAGAGGGTCAGCTTGTCGACATCCATCAGCAGCACCGAGGCGATCGGATATTCGGTGACGCTGGTGATAAACGCCAGGATGAACACCACCGCCAGGATCGGCACGCTCATCGGCAGCAGGATATGGAAGAACGCCTGCCAGGTGGTCGCACCGTCGACGATGGCGGCTTCCTCAAGCGACGCATCGATGCTTTCGAAGTAGCCCTTGATGGTCCAGATATGCAGCGCCATGCCGCCCAGCGAGGCAACGATCACCGCGCCGTGGCTGTTCACCCCGAGCCAGCTGACGTGCTGGCCGAGCTGGTCGAACAGCGCGTAGATGGCCACCAGCGAGAGCACCGGCGGGAACATCTGAAAGATCAGCATGCTCTTCAGGATCGGCGCCTTGCCGCCGAAACGCATGCGCGCGAAGGCGTAGGCGCTGGTGGTCGACAGGAGCAGGATCAGCACCGAGCTGGCCAGCGCGATCTTCACCGAATTCCACAGCCACAACAGCACCGGGAACGGCGGCTGGGTGACGCTGCCGTCGTCATGGGTGTAGGGGATGCCGAGAGCCAGCGACCAGTGCTCCAGGGTCGGGCTCTCGGGGAACAGGCTGCCGGTGGCGAAGTTGCCTTCGCGGAAGGAAATCGAGATCACCATCAGCAGCGGAAAGAGGATCACCGCAACGAACGCCAGCAGCGCCGCGTGGGTTGCCCACAGCCGGTAACGGGCGGATCTGGGTTGCACCATGGCCATGTGGGTCTCCTTATACCTTCACTTTCGAGAGTTTGAGGTTGAGCAGCGCCATGGCGCCCACCAGCAGGAAGATCATCGTGGCAATCGCCGCGGCCAAGGCAAAGTCCTGCCCGGAATCCTGGAAGGCGATGCGGTAAGTGTAGCTCACCAGCAGGTCCGTGGTGCCGGCCGGGGTGGTCGCACCGATGATGTCCGGGCCACCGCGGGTCAACAGGGTGATGAGCACGAAGTTGTTGAAGTTGAAGGCGAAGCTTGCGATCAGCAGCGGCATCAGCGGCTTGATCAGCTGCGGTAGGGTGATGCGCAGCAGGTTGTCCAGCGGACTGGCGCCGTCGATGGCCGAAGCCTCGTACTGATCCCGCGGGATCGCCTGCAGGAGACCCATGCACAGCAGCAGCATGTAGGGGTAGCCGAGCCAGGTATTGACGATAAGGATCATCGTTCGCGCCAGGGCCGGGTCGCTGAACCAGTCCGGGCGCATGCCGAACAGACTGTCGAGCAGCAGGTTGATCTCGCCGAAGTTCTGGTTGAACAGGCCGCGGAACACCAGAATGGAAATGAATGCCGGCACCGCATACGGCAGGATCAGCATCAGCCGGTAGAACGCCTTGCCGCGCACCAGCTCCCATTGCAGCAGGCTGGCCAGCACCAGGCCGACCGCGAGGGTGAAGACCACCGTGAGGCCGGCGAAGGCGAAGGTCCAGGCGAATATCTGCATGAAGGGTTCGCGGATGCTCGGTTCGGTCAGCACCCGGGAAAAGTTGGCGAAGCCGGTGAACACGGTAAAGCCCGGTGGCACCGCCTTGCCCGCCTCGTCGACATAGAAGCCTCGCTCCATGTCGGCGGTCAGCCGCGCGCCACTGCGGGTGTCGACCAGAACGCCGGGGCCATCCTGACGATAGACGGGTTGCACGGCGGCGACTTCACGCAATCCGTACAGGCGCAGCAGGCTGCCATCCGGCACCTGCATCACCCATTGCTCCAGGGCCTTGCGCCGCTGGATCACCTCGCGCAACGCCAGCGCATCGCCCAGCCCCTCGACGCTTTCGGCCGGCTGCAGGAGCAGCGGCGATTCGGCGTCAGGCTCGCCGGTCAACGGCGGGCTGACGAACACGCCCTGCTCGCCCTTGTCGATGCGCAGGCGCTCGCCCTCCGGGCTCGGGTGCAGACTGAAGCGGAAGCGCTCGCCAGCCAGGTAGGTCTGGCTCAGGTGATATTGCTCGACCTGGGCCTGACTCAGCAGATTGGTGCCACTGTAGTTGGTGAAGCCAATGCCCACCGTATAGAGCAGTGGAAAGATCACGAAAACCAGCATGCCCGCCACCGACGGGAAGATGTAGCGCTGCGCGTACATGCGCCGGTTGATGAACAGATAGCTGGCGATGCCGGTGACCACCAGCCCGAGCAGAGCGAAGGCCATCTGCTTCTGGACGTAGAGCGCGACCACCAGATACAGCGCGAAGGCGTTGAAGGCCAGCCAAAGCAGCCAGCGCAGGCCGGTGGTCAGGGAGCGGGGCAGGCCCCGGGAAGTCGAACGGGTCATGGCAGGGCTGGGCAACTCGGCACGGGCATTCACGGGAGAAGAACCTTTATGAACGGAGCTTAGTCTGCCGGCGCGCCTGTACAGGCGGCCGGCGAGCGGCTCAACGGGTGATGCGCTTGGCGGCATCGTCCAGGGCGGCGTCGACATCCTGTCGACCGGAAGAGATGTTGGTCAGCGCGGCAGCCATGGCCGACCAGAACGCCCCCATCTCCGGCACGTTGGGCATCGGCTCGCCCATCTGGGCGTTCTCGAATGTCGCCTTGATGTGCGGGTTGGCAGACAGCTCTTCCATGTAGGCGGTATTGGCCACGGCGCCCAGCGGCACGTCGGCATTGACCGTCTTCAGGCCCTCGACCTGCAGCAGGTAGTTCTCGAGGAATTCCACGGCCAGGTCCTTGTTCGGGCTGGCCGCGTTTAGCAGCGCCGCGGCGACACCGACGAAGGGCTTGCTCGGCTCGCCATCGACCGCAGGGATCGGTGCCACGCCGAAGTCGATGCCGCTTTTTTCGATGTTCGACCAGGCCCAAGGGCCGCTGATCATCATCGCCGAGTCACCCTTGTTGAACGCCGCTTCGGCCACGCTGTAATCCGCGCCCTTGGGCATCACGCCCTTGTCGATCAGATCGCGCAGCACCTGTGCACCGGCCTTGGCGCCGGCGTTGTTCACCCCGGTGGAATTGACGTCGTAGCCGCCGTCGGTCTGCTCGAACACGTAGCCGCCCTTGGCCGAAAGCAGCGGCCAGGTGAAGTAGGTGTTGTTGTAGTCCCAGAGGATGGCGCGCTTGCCTTGCGCGGAGAGCTTCTCGTTGAGCGCCATGACGTCATCGAAGGTCTTGGGCGGGGTGTCCACCAGCGCCTTGTTGTAGATCAGGCCGATGGTTTCCACCGAAATCGGGTAGCCCCACAGCTTGTTGTCGTAGGTCACCGCCTGCCAGGAGAAGTCGGCGATGCCCGACTTGGTCTCGGCGCTGGGGGTGACGGGAGTGAGCAGGCCGCTCTTGGCCCATTCGCCGATGCGGTCGTGGGCCCAGATAAAGATGTCCGGGCCGTTGCCGGTGGCCGCTGCCTGCTGGAACTTGTCGGTGGCGCTGTCCGGGTGAGCCACTTCGACGGGAATGCCGGTCTCGGCGGTGAACTTCTTGCCGACTTCGGCAAGGCCTTTATAGCCCTTGTCGCCGTTGATCCAGACGACCAGCTTGCCTTCCTCGATCGCCGCCAGCGCCGGTAGCGGCAGGCTGAAGGTCGCCGCCAGGCCGACGGTGGCGATACACCAGAATTTCTTGTTCATGCTTCGCTTTCCTCGTGGCTTCTTATTAGTTGTTCCACCTGCTGCCGGCCTGAGGCTCTGACAGTCGTTCCATCCTCGGCGCGTCCCGTTCCATGTGCATCCTCCTCCCCGAGGGGGCGGAGGGCGTAGAAGCGGGGCGTAGATCAGCCGTCGCAACGGCACAAAATACGCCATCAGCCTCGGGTTTACGCCTATACCCGGCTGCCAACGCGCGGTCAAATGTAGCGAAAAAGCATAATGGAGCCACATTTGATGCGAGCCCACTGGTTATCCGCCCTGCCGCTACTGTTCGGCCTCGCCCTGCCCTTGTCCAGCCTCGCCGCTCCCGAGCTGAGCGTTCGCCTGAACGACCAGCCGCTGCCACTGAACTGGAATGCCCTGGCTGCCGATCGCTATGACACGGTGCTAGAACTCGAACCCGGCCGGCTGCATCTGGTGATGCCGCAATCAGGCGTCGAAAACACCTCGCTTGCGCCGTTCCGTCGTCAGCCGCTTGGCAAAGACAGCGCCTACCGCTACGAAGTGCCCGAGGCCGGACGCTATCGCTTGATCGTCGAGACCGGCGCCTCAGCGGCGCTGCGTCTGCTGCCAGTCAAGGCCGCCGAGCCGAAGGCGGCTGCACCGGTCTGCCGGGCCTGGGACGGCGGCGCGGTGGAGGTGGCCGTTGGCGACGTGTTCCGCGATGGCCAGACCCTGCGCGACGCGCTGTCCGGCGCCACGGCGGTCGTGCGCAACGGTCAGGTGACACTGCAACCCGCCGCCGGCAGCGACGGCCTCTTGCTGCTCGAAGCTGCCGACCCCGCCAAACCGGCACCGCGCGACTGGCGCAACGCGATCGTCTACTTCGTGCTCACCGACCGTTTCGCCAATGGCGACCCAAGCAACGACCGCAGCTATGGCCGCGAGCCGGACGGGGCCGACGAGATCGGCACCTTCCACGGCGGCGACCTCAAGGGGCTGACCGAACGGCTCGACCATATCGCCAGCCTCGGCGTCGATGCGCTGTGGATCAGTGCGCCCTACGAGCAGATCCACGGCTGGGTTGGCGGCGGCGATAGCGGCGACTTCCGCCACTACGGCTACCACGGTTATTACGCGCTGGATTTCACCCAACTCGACGCCAACATGGGCGACGACAACGACCTGCGCACCCTCATCAGCGAGGCCCATGCCCGCGGCATCCGCGTGCTGTTCGATGTGGTGATGAACCACCCCGGCTACTCGACCCTGCAGGACATGCAGCAGATAGGCTTCGGCGCCCTGCGCGACGGCATGGCCGACTACCTGCCCGAGCAGTGGAGCGCCTGGCAGCCAGAAGCCCACGAGAATCTGCACGCCTACCACAACCTGGTGGATTACGAGCACCCGAGCTGGGCCGCCTGGTGGGGTCGCGACTGGGTGCGCGCCGGCATCGCCGATTACGACACACCGCCCAGCAGCACCGTTGATCCGCTCAAGGGCTCGCTGGCCTTCCTGCCGGATTTCCGCACCGAATCCGAGGCGGTCGTCGCGCTGCCGGAGTTTCTCGCGCGCAAGGCGCAGACCCGCGCCGAGCCGCGCGAGGGCTACCGGGTGCGCGACTACCTGATCGAATGGCTGACCGGCTGGGTCCGCGAGTTCGGCGTCGACGGCTTTCGTGTCGACACCGTCAAGCATGTCGAACCCGCCACCTGGGCCGAACTGCGCGCCGCCGCGGAGCGCGCCCGCGCCGATTGGGCTCGTACCAACCCGGACGATCCCATGGCCAGCGAGCCGTTCTGGATGGTCGGCGAAGTGTTCGGCCACGGCCCCGAAGCCAGCGACTATCTGAACCAGGGCTTCGATGCGCTGATCAACTTCGACTTTCAGGAGCAGGCCGTGGCTGCCAGCGGCTGCCTCGCCGCCGCCGAACCCAGCTACGCCGACTATGGCCGGCGCCTGGCCGACACGCCCGGGCACAACCTGCTGAGCTATGCCTCGTCCCATGACACCGCGCTGTTCAATCAGCTGGCCAAGGGCGACCTGACGCGCCAGCGTGGCCTCGCCGCCGCCCTGCTGCTGGCGCCCGGCGCGGTGCAGGTCTATTACGGCGACGAAAGCGCGCGCGCCTTCGGTGCCAGCGGTTCGGACCCGTATCAGGGCACCCGCAGCTCGATGAACTGGGCCGAGCACGAGCGGCCCGAGATCGCTGGATTGATCGAGCACTGGCAGCGGATTGGCCAGTTCCGTGCGCGCCATCCAGCCATCGGCGCGGGTGAACACAAACTGCTTTCGCCCGGCCAGCCCTATGCCTTCGCCCGCACGCTGGGCGACGACCGCATCGTCGTCGTGCAGGCCGGTGCATCGCTCACCCCCTGAATCGCCCGTCCCGGACCGCAGCCCGGGACGCAGCCGCCCCCTGCCTGGAGCCCGCAATGAACGCAACCCTGAACCCGCGCCAGCAGGCGCAGCTGGCCTTTGTCGCCAGCGGAGCGGAACTGCAAGTCGGCCAGCCGCAGGACTGCCCGTTGCCGCTGGCCACGCTGGTCGCCACCGACGGCAGCGAACCCTATGTCAGTCGCATGCTGTCCGGCGGGCTCACCGCCCACGTCTACCGGATCGAAGCGGCAGGCCGTAGCTGGACGCTCAAGCGCGCCCGCGAGCGCTGCCTGGTGCAGAACGCCGATGGCCAGACCTCTTTTCTCAACGAGGTCCAGCGGCGCGCCGACCTGCGCGCGCTGAAGGCCCGGCCCGAGCTGGCCGAGCCGCTCGCCGGGATCGTCGACACCTGCTATGCGAGTTTTCGTCACGGCGTGCTGCTGTCGCCCTGGATCGACGGCGAGGTCGTCGGCGACTGGGATGAAGCGCGCCTGGCAGACCTGTTCGACTGCGTCATCACGCTCGCCTCCGCCGGCCTGTTCGAGTGGGACCTGTGCCCCGGCAACGTGCTCGACGACGGCCGCATCCGGCTGTTCGACTTTGGCTACCTGTACCGCTTCGATCCGCTGCGCGAGTTCAACAGCGATGGCCTCGCCTGCCCGGGCTTCCACCCGGTCGAGCGTTTCGAAACGCGGCAGTTCTTCGCCTGGCTGCTTGGCCAGGAGGCACTCGGCAGCGCCCGGGCGCTGGCGGCGTTTCGCCTGGAGAAGGCGATCGCCCTGGACCGCTACCGGCGCTGGCGGGCCGAACTGGCCGGCCGCGGCGCCAGTTCGGCCGTGCTCGAACGGCTGGACCGACTGATCGACAGCTGGCGCACGGCCCTTGCCGGCTCGGCCGAGGCGCTCTACCTGCGCGAGGCCTGGCGCTCGCATCGTCTCGACCTGGCCGACGATCTCGACGGCCAGACCTGCACGCCGCAAACCCTGCAGCGCCTGGCCTGGCTCCGGGAAACGGTTGGCGCACGCCATGCCGACCTGCTCGCCGCCGACGCCCTGGCCCACGAGCGGGCCCCGCAACGCGCCGCCCTGCTCGACGAGCTGCGCCGCGCCGAAGCGCAGGCCATCGGCTGGCAGGTCCCGCGGGCCTAGGCCAGACGGGGACGACCGGGCCATCGCCGCCGCCCGGTCGCGTTCAGGTGCGGTAACGCGCGCAGAGCGCCTGCTGCTCGGCGGACATGCGCGCCTGGCGTTCGCTGCTGTCGCTGATCGCCACGACGCTGTCCATGTGCAGCTCGGCCGCGGCATCGATCGCATGCATGCCGCGCGACACTTCTTCGGCGGCGAGCCGTTGCTGGCCGGTGGCCGAATCGATTTCCCGCGACATGGCGGCGATGTGCTCGACCTGGCTGCGGATTTCCTGCATCAGCCGGTCGGCCTGCCCGACCTGATCGAGGGTGCCCTGCATCTGCGCGCGACTGGCCTCCACCGAACGCACCGCCGAGCCGATGCCCTGGGCCAGGCGTTCGATGCGTTGCTGGATCTCGCCGGTCGATTGCGCCGTGCGCCGGGCCAGGCCGCGCACCTCGTCGGCGACCACCGCGAAGCCACGTCCCTGATCACCAGCGCGCGCCGCTTCGATGGCTGCATTGAGCGCCAGCAGGTTGGTCTGCTCGGCAATCGCACGGATCACATCGAGAATCTGCCCGATCTGCTCGCTCACCGCCTCCACGTTGGCGATCTCGGCCACGCTGGTTTCCAGCTGCTCGGCCAGGGCTTGCGTGCCGATGCGGGTCGCGGCCATCCGCTGGCTGCCCTGCAGGGTCAGTGCCTCGACACTGCCGACCCGCGTGGCCGTCTCGCCGGCATGCTGCGCCACCTCGCCAAAACTGGTCTCCAGTTCGGCCAGACTGACGGCGAGCGCCCCGATGCTGCTGCGTTGTTTCTCCAGCCCGGCACGCGCCTGGCTGCAGGCCTGGGCATTGCGGCGGGCAATCTGGTCCTGTTCGTCGGCGTTGCGCCCGAGCTGGGCCAGTGCGTCGCGCAGACTACCGGCGACCCGGTTGACCCAATCACCGACACGCCCGAACTCGTCTGCGCGCTGGTACTCGCAGCCGCCGCGCAGATCACCGTCGGCCAGGTGCTGCAGGCTGCCGCTGACGGCGGCCAGGGCCATGCGCATGGTACGCCCCAGCCACAGGCCCATGGCCAGCGCCACCGCGATCGACAGCCCGGCCATCGCCAAGAGGCCGGCCACACCCTGACGATAGGTCTGCGCGGCCAGGCCCAGTTGCCTGTCGCTGGCCTGCTGGGCGCTGGCGATGAGCGTGCCGATGTCCTCGCGTGCCTGGTGCTGCAGGTGACCGAGCTGCAGTTTCTGCTCGCGGTTGGCCTGCTGGTCGGACAGCCAGGCGTAGTACTGCGCCACCGCGCCATTGCCGGGCACAGCCAGTTGCTGCTCGATGGCGGCAAACGGCGCCTGGAAGCTGTGCGCGTAATCGGTACGGCTGTCCTGGTGCGGTTCCAGATCGAGGAGAACGTTGTCCAGCTTCTTCTGCAGGGCCGGCAGCCGCTGCGCGATCTGCGCACCGGCTTCATCGAGTGCCTTGATCGAAGACACGCCGATGGCATCGAACAGCAGCGCCTCGACCTGCTCGAGCGGGATGATGAACTGCTTGATGGAATAGGCGACCAGCTCGTCGCCAGTCACGAACTGCGCCTGCAGCAGGTCCTGCTTGAGCCGCGAGAACTGCAGCTGCAGATCGCGCAGCGCGACGGCGTTGCGCCCCACGCGCGCGAGCAGGTCGCGCTGCGCATCGATCAGCGCCAGGCTGCGGCGGTCGAGCTCCGGCAACAGGGCCGCCAGACGCTGCTTGGTCTCGGCGTGTGCCGGCGTCACCCGCTCCAGCTGGGCGAACAGCTCGAGGGCCTGGTCCTGCAGCGTGCGATGCCGGCCGACATAGCCGTCGAGCTGGTCAGGCCGGTCCTCTGCCAGGGCGTCGGAAAGGTTCTGCGTCAGGCTCTGCAACGTACCGAAGAAGCTCTCGCTGACCAGCAGACGCGACGCGGTCGACGAGATTTGCTCGGCATTGCCTTGCAGGCGGCCGATGGCAACCAGGCTGGTGCCGGCTACCAGCATCAGCAAGGCCACCAGCGCGGCGATCAGCAGGTACAGCCGGGCCAGGAAGCCAAGCCGGAAAGGGGTCGAGCGGGTCTGGGCCAACATGAACAGCTCCTGATACGACAGCGCAGCGCGAAGGCTTTTATGGTTGTCGTGCCAGCATCGGCGGCCCGGCCCGTCGCCGGCCTCCTCCCTGCCCACCCTGGGTCGGGAGGAGCCGCCCGGCGTAGGCGTAGCCGAGGCCGGGCGGGCGTGTCGTCAGAACGAGCCGCTGGTGCTCGCGCCGGCGGCGGCCTGGACCTGGTTGTTGCCGCCCGATTGCCACTGACGCACCAGCGTCGCGTCCGCCTCGTTGCGGATCAGGCACTTCCATTCCACGTTCTGGCCGGCTGGCAGGGCGATGCTGCCCTTCCAGGTCGGATAGCTGCTGGTGTCGGTCAGCCGCACCGCGGAGGCCGGGCTCCAGTTGCCGAGCTGGCTGACGTTGCCCACCGCGTAGACGCTGTCGCCCATCTGCGTCACACCGTTGTCGCAGCGGAAGTTCACATTGACCAGACCTCCCTCGCCGCCGTCATTCCCGCCGCCATCGCCGCTACCGCTGCGCCAGACGCGCACCTCGCCGTTGCTGGCGTTGACCGCCTCGCTGAAGCTGCCGCTGGCGACCTGGCCGGGGTTGGCCAGATCGGAGTTGAGCGCCACCACCAGGGTCTGCTGGCTGCCGCTGACGGTAGCGACCAGGCCGCTGTAGCCGCTGTGGAAGCTGATCGCCGAATCGGCACGCACACCAGCGGCGCGACGCACCTGGATCAGCTGGCGGATGAAGTCGCCGTAGCCCCAGTCGTACATGTGCGACCAGTACACCACCGGCGTCCCCGGGCTGGTGAGGATGTAGGCGTAGGCCTGGCGAATCAGCCCGTCCTGCAGCGCCCAGTGGTGCTGACCACCGTTCTGCCCGGGCGAGTAGCCGGTGTCGTGGTTGTCGACGAAGGTCACCGCCACCTCGCGCCAGCGCGGGTCGGGGTTGCCATTGAGGCCATGTTTCCAGTCGGCGACCGAGCCGTTCTGCATGCGCTCCTTGAGAGCGAAGTCGAACACCGGGCACTTGGCCCGGTCCGACCAGTCCTTGATGATCTGCTGCCAGCTCGCCGTGTTGCGCCAGTCCCAGCTGGGATATTCAGAAGGGCCTTTCCACAGCTCGCCGACGCAGAAGCTGTTGTCGGCACTGTCGGTCATCCAGCTGTCGACCCGCTCCGGGGCGAAGCCGCGGACGAAATCGAAGCGGAAGCCGCCGGCGCCGTAGCCGCTGCGCAGGTTGGCGAGCTCGTCGCGGAACATGCCATAGACCTGCGGATGGCCGGTGTTCAGGTCCGACTCGCCGCCGATGAAGCGGTCACCGTCGTCGCAGTCGTTGGGGTAGTTGCCCGGGTCGGCGCAGTCGTTGCGCCAGAAGCCCTGGCCGGCCGGCAGGTTGATCTCCTTGTCCGGGTAGCCGCGGTTCATGTGATTGGGCACCACATCGTAGAGCACCTTCACCCCGGCGCCACCGAGTGCGCCGGCGGCCTGGCGCAGCTGGGCGTCGCTGCCGTAGCGGCCGTTCTTGTTGAAGTCGTGCCAGAAGTAGCCTTCGCCGCCGCCGGACTTGCCGCCGTCGGTCCAGCTGGAGAAGTCACGCCAGGGCACCGGCATCCAGATTGCCGAGAAGCCGTCGGCGGCGATCGTCGAGGCCTGCTGGCGAAGGATGTTGTACCAGTCGTTCGGCGCTTCGCGGACGACGTTCCAGTGGAAGCCCTGGAGGATGATTTCGTCGCCGCCGTGGTAGCGCACGCCGGCCGGGCTCTTGCCGGCCTGGTCAGCGAGGGCGGGGAACGGCAGCAGGATCGCCGCCAATACGGCGGCACGTAGGGTCTGGCTCATCGCAATACTCCGGTTCTTGTGCTTGTTCGCGGGTATCCGGCAACGGACTGCCGAATGAGGATGAACGCCGGCCGCACCTTCGACCGACCTGGGCAGGCTGCCCCTGGGCCCGCTCGCGACCAACCTCCCTGCGCGCGTTCGAGGCGGCGTAGTGGCCAGGCGGAAGGCCCGTGGCAATCATCTGCGCCCCACCCGTAGCGACCCCGCCCCTGGGATTACGCCGCACTCATACCGATTACGCCCTCGAGCTGCGCCAGCGAAATCTCTGGCCGGGAGGATGGCGCTCCGGGCCCTTTCCCCGAAGCTTCTGCCACCGAGCTGCGCAGCCCCTGGCTGGCAGCGACGGCGTGATCGATTCGGCATTAACAAGAAAAACAAGGACCTCGTCATGAAGCACACCGCGCACCCCCTGTTCGTCCTCAAACCCGCCTGCCTGCTTGCCGCCCTGCTGGTCGGCGGTCCGGCCATGGCGGTCGATTTCCACGGCTATCTGCGTTCGGGCGTCGGCGCCACGGCCGGCGGCGGCGACCAGGCCTGCTTCCAGGCCGCCGGCGCTCCGGCGAAATATCGTCTGGGCAACGAATGCGAAACCTACGCCGAGATCGGCCTCGGCCAGGAGGTGTGGAGCGAAGGCAACCGCAGCTTCTACGTCGACAGCATGATCGCCTACCGCTCCGACCAGGGTAACGACTGGGAAGCCGGCGGCACCGATACCGACGGCGGCGAGAACAACCCCTTCGACGAGGCCGGCACCACCTCCATCCGCCAGTTCAACGTGGTCGGCAAGAACCTCATCCCGAGCCTGCCGGGCGCGGCGATCTGGGCCGGCAAGCGCTACTACAAGCGCCACGACGTGCACATCAACGACTACTACTACTGGGACGTCTCCGGCCCCGGCGCCGGTATCGAGGACATCGACCTGGGCTTCGCCAAGGCCAGCGTGGCGTGGATCCGCAACACTGACGGCGACTGGGTCTATCAGGGCTCGGGCACCGGCACCAACCTGGCCAACGACACCCTCGACTTCCGCCTCGCCGAGATCGACGTCAACCCGGGCGGCAAGCTGGAAATCGGCTACGACTACGGCAAGGCCAACCTCACCGACGAGCAAGAACGCGACCCCGGCTACGAGGACCAGAAGGGTCATCTGGTCACCCTTGAGCACACCCAGAGCGACTGGTTCGGCGGCTACAACAAGCTCGCCCTGCAATACGGCACCGACGGCATCATCGGCAGCAGCGGGCGCAACAGCACCGGTAACAGCGACGGCAAGATGTTCCGCCTGGTCAACCAGGGCGTGGTGGGCCTGAGCGACAACATCGAGATGATGTACGTGCAGATCTACGAGGACCGCGACTTCGACAACGACTCCGGGCAGACCTGGGCCAGCTTCGGCGTGCGCCCGGTGTACAAGTGGAGCGACGTGATGAGCACCGCGCTGGAGTTCGGTTACGACCGCGTCGATCCGCAGGCCGACGGCGAACGCAGCCGCGACCTGAAGAAGCTCACCCTCGCCCAGCAGTGGTCGGCCGGCAACAGCTTCTGGGCGCGCCCGCAGATCCGCGTGTTCGCCACCTACGCCAAATGGGACGGCGGCCGTTACCAGGCGGCCAGCGAGTCCATCGATGCCGGCGACGACGACGGCCTGACCTTCGGCGTGCAGGCCGAAGCCTGGTGGTAAGCCGCAACGTTTAAGTGCCGTCGCGGACCGACCGCGACGGCTCCCCTTCCGCTCCCACCGTCCAGACGGTGCCTTTGCCCCGACGCTGGCAGGTCGGGGCATTTTTTGTTCGGAGAACCACCATGCATCGGATGTTATTTCTTGCCGCCGGGCTAGCCGCCCTGACGGTTGCCGGCTGCAGCAGCGAGCCGTTGCGCCGGGTCGACGCCCTCACTGCTACCCCGGCGCCGCTGCAACATTCGGTCGAGCAGGCGCGTGATGCGCTGGCAGCCGCCCCGACCTGCTGCAGCAGTATCGACCAGCTGCCCTTCCAGCCACTCGAGGCCGGTTTCACCGGCGACGTTCTGATCGACACACAGGCGCCGGCCTACAACTTCGAAACCGGCAAGAGCTTCTTGCGCGCCTTCACGCTGCCAGCTGGCGGTCCATCATTCGAGATCCGCCTCTACAGCCAGGCCGGCAGCAGCGTGCTGGCGCCTAACGCCATGCTGCTCGACAGCCGCATGCGTCCGACCCGCCTGCTGGATGGTGACGACTTCGCCTACGTACCGCCGACCGGGCTCAAGGGCGACAGCCTCGATGCGCGCATTCGCATCGATCGCTCCCAGCCCGAGCACCCGGGCAACGAGCGCTACCTGATCCTCTACACCAGCGACGCGCAAATGGCCGGCCAGACCGTGCTGCAGCACCCGGCCAAGGCCTACGCCAAGGCGCTGGGCAACGAGCCGCCGAGCATCCCCGACCCGGTGGCGAAGCACTCGCCAGTAGGCATGATCCGGCTGGTGATGATCCCCGACAGCGCCGCCGGCTCGACCGCCAAGGGCTACGTACCGGGCTACAGCATCGGCCAGGAGATGGGCAACGAACTGCCCGCCGCGCCGGCGCCGACGGTGCTGCCGGAGACCTCGGCGTACTACCGCCAGGCGATCGATGCGGCACTGGCGCAGAAGGACCTCGAACGCGCGCTGCGTCTGGCCGACGAAGCGACGCGAGTGGGTGACAGCGGCGCCAAGGGGTATCTGCTGGAGCGCATCCAGATCAAGTGACCGCACACGGGGCGGCTCGGACGCCCCGACACAACGCAGGATGCAGCGATGACAACTATAAGATCTGCCTTGATCCTCCTGACCATACTTCTCAACACTCCCGCATTGGCGCTGGAGCGCGATGCCCTGAAGATCTGGATCAACCAGGACAAGGGCTACAACGCCTTGGGCGAAATCGGCCAGGACTTCAGCAAAGCCAGCGGCATTCCAGTCACCGTCGCCACCCCCGAGGATCTCGCCGTCCAGTTCGACCGGCTGGCGACGACCAGCAAGGGGCCGGACATCGTCATCTTTGCCCATGATCGTTTTGGTTCCTGGATCAACAATGGCCTGCTCGCGCCGGTCACCCCCAGTCCGGAAGCCCTGGCGCGTGCACCAGCCTTCGCCTGGGAAGCGATGACCGTCGGCAATCATTACTACGGTTATCCGCTGGCGACCGAGGTGGTCGGCCTGATCTATAACCGCGACCTTGTGCCCGAGCCACCCAGCAGCCTGGCGGAGGTCGAGGCGCTGGACCGGAGACTACGTGCCGAGGGCAAGCGCGCCATCGAATGGGACTACCGCAACCTCTACTTCTCCTGGCCGATCATCGCCGGCAGCGGCGGCTACAGCCTGAAGAAAACGAACGGCATCTACGACCTTTCTGACATCGGCCTGAACACCCCCGGCGCCATCGAGGGCATGGAGTCGATCAAGCGCTTGCTCGACAACCAGACCCTGGACTCCGGCGCTACTTACCAGAGCATGATGGAGGGCTTCAAGGCGGGACGTACGGCGATGATCATCAACGGCCCCTGGGCCTGGAACGAAGTACGTCAGGCCGATATCCGCTTCGGCATCGCCGACATTCCCACCGCCGACCCAGCACGCAAAGGCAAGCCGTTTGTTGGCGTACTCGCTGCTGCGATCAACAGCAACAGCCCGAACAAGGCCGCGGCCCATCGCTTCATTGAGGACTACCTGACCAGCCCTGATGGCCTGGCGCGGATCCACGCAGAAAAGCCTCTGGGCGCAGTGGCCAACCTGGCGCTGATGGAGCGTCTGCGTCACGACCCGCTGATAGCGCACACCTATGCCTCGGCACAGGCGGGCGAAATCATGCCGGACATCCCAGAGATGAAGCGCTTCTGGGCGCTGGTCACGCCGCGGATGGAGCCGATGCTCAACGGTCAAAAACCCATTGCGGAAACCCTTACCCATATTGCTGAACGACTGGCAAAGGGAGCTCAGATGCAGTCATGGCGCCGCCGCCACTACCCCTTGAGCCCTGATGTGGCCGAGCAGAAATAACGCATGGCCAATGTTGGAGGATGGTTTGCGCACGGGGCGAGGCTCGATTAGCCGCCCCAAGTTCGCTCAACCCCATCAGCCCTCGCTGCAGTAGGGCTGCAGACCGGCCGAGCGGCGATATGCTTCGCGAAGGCGATGATCATCCGCTACGGCGCCAGCGTTCCGATACGACGCACATCGTGCATCTCTCTTTGCGATCACGACTGGGTCAGCTGCTTGTACAGCTGCGGCAGGCGGAACGGCAGCTGTTGCGGCTCTTTGATCAAGGTGTAGCCGTTGGCGCCGAACATGTACGGCAGATAGTCACCGGCCTCGCGGTCGATGGTGATGCAGAACGGCAGCAGACCCTGCTTGCGCGCTTCCATGACGGCCTGGCGGGTATCTTCGACGCCGTAGCGGCCTTCATAGAGATCCAGATCGTTCGGCTTGCCGTCGGTGACCAGCAGCAACAGTTTGCGCCGCTGCTTGCAGTTGCCAAGCAGCTCGGTGGCCTGGCGGATGGCCGCACCCATGCGGGTGTAATAGCCGGGCTTGAGCGCCTGGATACGGCCGCGGGTTTCATCGCCATAGGGCTGGCGGAAGCTCTTCAGCTCCTGCATGCGCACCTGCTGGCGACGCAGCGAGGAGAAGCCGTACAGCGCAAAGGGATCGCCCACCGCCGACAGTGCTTCGCCGAACAGCAGCAGGCTGTCGATGACCACATCGATCACTCGGTGCTCGTTGTCCAGGTGCGCGTCGGTGGACATGGACAGGTCGGCCAGCAGCAGGCAGGCCAGGTCGCGGCGATTCTGCCGTTGTTCCATGAACAGGCCACGTTCGGCGCACTGACCGTTCTGCCGCTCGACGTGAAAATCGAGCCAGGCCTGCATGTCCAGCTCCGAACCCTGCGGTTGCTGGCGCAGCCATTGACGGTCGTTGCGCAGGTGTTCGAACTGCCGACGCAAACGTCGCGCCAGCGGCGACAGGTGCAGCGGCAACGGCTTGGCCTCGGCGCCGCGCGGCAGCATCAGCTGCAGGTTGACGAAATCCTTCTGCAGGCACTGCTTGCGATAGTCCCACTCGGGCAGCTTGATGCCTTCGCCCAGCGGCACATCGTCGAAATCCGCGGCCGGCAGGTCCAGGTCCAGCTTGAGCCCGCCGCCCTGGCGCATGCGCTGACGCGACAGCGCCAGCTCGTCGAGATCCTCGGCGACACGGGCCGCGTCGAGGTCCTCGGTGTCGTCGCCGCAGCGATCCATTTCGATGTGCTCGGACCAGCTGAACAGGTTCTCCAGCCGGAACAGCAACAGGCCACCCTTGCTGGAGCTCTCGTCCACTCGCCGTGCGCGCTTGCGCTGACGCGATTCGCCGCCGGGCGGGGCTTCCAGATTGCCCTCGCCCTCTTCGGCGCGCTGGGCGGCCTGGGGTTCACCAAGATTGTCCGCCGGATACAGCCACAGAGGCAGCGGCCAGGGCGCGCGCTCGCTGCGTGGAAACTGGCTGACGCTGCCCGGCTCGCGCAGGGCCTGGCACAGCGCCGCTTCCAGCGCGGCCTCGGCCTTGGGCAGCTGGCTCGGGTCCGGGCGCAGCTGCAGATGGGCTTCGACCAGACGCTGATAGCGCGGGCGCATGGCCGGAAAATGTTCAAGGATTGCCTGCGTCCAGCGCTGGTTGTCGCGCGCCCAGTGGCGCATCGGCCCGGCCTGCGCGGCGAGCAGCGCCAGCCAGCGATATAGATCCTGGTTCAGCGAGACTTCCGGATAGACCGCCAGGCTCTGCGGCAGCCGCAGGTTGCTGGCGTCGCACCAGGCCACCGGCAGTTGCTTGCAGGTCCCGGCGACCTGTTGCAGCAGGTTGCGCCTGAGCAGCAGATCACGCGCGCTGGCGGCTTCTACGCCGACACCGCTGGCGCCACCCATGGCGCGGAACAGCAGCGACAGCGGCCGCTGCATGCTCTCGAGATCGACCCGTGCTTCCGGAAAATCCGGGTTGGCGCGACGGGTGATGAAGCGGTGCCAGACACTACCGACCCACTCTTCCACTTCGATGGTAAAGGCCATGGCGGTTACTCCGTGCAGGCACTGAAAAAGCAAAACGGCCCGCTGTTACCAGTCGGGCCGTCGATCCTCATTGCGACTCGTCTCAGGCCGCGGCGGCAGCTGCTGCTACGACCGGTACCCGACCGCGCTGGCGGAAGCTGTACAGGTAGCAGACCAGGCCAATCAGGAAGAACACCCCGGCGATCAGACGCAGCCAGAAGAAGATGGCCAGCTGGTCAGCGGTGTTCATGAACGACATGGCAGCGCCATCGGCAGGGATCCGCTGCAGCCACACCTGCACCACGCCGGCTGCGGTGAGGAACAGGGTGATCGCGACCATGGAGATGGTCATCAGCCAGAAGCCCCAGACTTCGATGCGCTGAGCACGTGCATCCGGTGCTTCGCCCAGGCCACGCAGACGCGGCATGGCGTAGCTGATCATGGTCATCACGATCATCGCGTAGGCACCGTAGAAGGCCAGGTGGCCGTGTGCGGCAGTCAGCTGCGAACCGTGGGTGTAGTAGTTCACCGGAGCCAGGGTGTGCAGGAAGCCCCACACGCCGGCACCGAGGAAGGCAGTCACGGTGGTGCCGATGGCCCACAGCGAAGCGGCCTTGTTCGGATGCTCGCGGCGACGACGGTTAACCATGTTCAGCGAGAACAGCACCATGGCGAAGAACGGCAGCGGTTCCAGGGCGGAGAAGATCGAGCCCAGCCACAGCCACACGGTCGGTGCGCCGATCCAGAAGAAGTGGTGACCCGTACCGATGATGCCGGTGATCAGAGCCATGGCGATGATCACGTACAGCCACTTCTCGACTACTTCGCGGTCCACGCCGGTGATCTTGATCAGGACGAAGGCCAGCATCGAACCCATGATCAGTTCCCACACGCCTTCCACCCACAGGTGCACGACGAACCACCAGTAGTACTTGTCGCGTGCCAGGTTCTCGGGGTTGTAGAAGGAGAACAGGAAGAACACCGCGAGGCCGATCAGACCGGTCATCATCACCGTGCTGACCACGGTCTTGCGACCCTTGAGCATGGTCATGCCGACGTTGTAGAGGAAGCCCAGGGCCACCACCACGATGCCGATCTTGGTGATCGTCGGCTGCTCGAGGAACTCGCGCCCCATGGTCGGCAGCAGTTCGTTCTTGGTCATTTCCGCCAGCCCGGCATAGGGCACGAAGAGATAACCGAGAATGGTCAGCACGCCGGCCGCGGCGAACACCCAGAACAGGATGATGGCCAGTTTCGGACTGTGCAGTTCGCGGTCCGCTTCCTCGGGAATGAGGTAGTAGGCCGCACCCATGAAGCCGAACAGCAACCAGACGATCAGCAGGTTGGTGTGAACCATCCGTGCCACGTTGAAGGGCAGCAGCGGGAACAGGAAGTCACCGATGACGTACTGCAGCCCCATGATCAGACCGAACAGGATCTGACCGACGAACAGGATCAGTGCAAACACGAAGTAGGGTTTGGCAACGGCCTGCGATTGGAATTTGAGATGCGGATTGATGATGCTCATCTCGTGGCCCCTCCAGTGAAATCGGAAACAAAGACGTCCATCAATCAACCCTCCCTGTTTGGCGGCCAGTTGTTGGTATCGATCTTCGAAGTCCACTTGAGGAACTCCGCCATATCGTCAACTTGCTGTTCGGTCAGATTGAACTGGGGCATCGCACGACGACCGGGGGCGCCGAGTGGCTGGGCCTTCATCCAGGCGTGCAGGAAGGGCTTGAAGGCCTCTTCACCACCACGACGGACGAACACGTTGCCCAACTCCGGCGCGAAGTAGGCGCCTTCACCGAGCAGGCTGTGGCAGCCGATGCAGTTGTTGTTTTCCCAGACTGCCTTGCCGCGTACTACCGCTTCGGTCATTTCCGATTCGTTCGTGCGTTCGGGGAAAGTCTGCTCTGTGTGGTAGGTAAGACCGAGGAACACCAGGAAGAAGAACACGCTTCCTCCGAAGTAGATATTCCTGGCCATTCCTTTGGTGAAGGTCTCGGACATGGTCGCCTCCTCATGGCTTGGCGTGGCCAGTTTAAGAAGGGGGCTATCGAAACCTGCTTGATGGCAATCAAGAAAAACCTGAACGTGGCAGTAGGGCTTTCTGGAGACCCTGCAGGAGGGGCGCAAAGCCAGACGCCACGGGGCCTGCAGCGCGTTGCGGGCCACAGGCTTGCATTTTCGGCGGCGTGACCGGGGCTATATGAGTGGGCCGCGCGGCGATCGCTCGCAGGCACTGCCGACACCCTGATGGGCGCCGGCAGGCCGAGAATCAGGCGCGGCGTTGAGTCGCCAGGCGCAGGCCGGTCTTCTTCAGAATGCGGCTGGACACCAGCATCTCGTTGGCCCGGCAGGCGTTGCCCAGCAGCGCACGAATCTGGTTGCGGTAGGCCTCGATGTCACTGGCATCACGCCCATGCACCATGGCGAACAGGTTGTATGGCCAGCCCTCCTGCCGTGGTCGGCGATAGCAGTGACTGACGAAAGCCTGGGCACCGATCAGCGCGCCCAGTCGCGCGATCTCGGCATCATCGACGTCCCACACGGTCATGCCGTTGTGCCGGTAGCCGAGGCGGTAGTGGTTGGGTATCGCCGCGATACGCCGGATCGCGCCGTCCGCCTGCAGCCGCTGCAGCAGCGCCAGGGTGGCGTCGACGTCGATGCCCAGCTCCACGGCGAGCCAGGCCCAGGGATCGGCCACCAGCGGCAGCCCGGCCTCGGTCAGCTCGATCAGGCGGCGGGTCAGCCCATCGTCAGACGGGGAAGTGCAAACCGACATGGAAGGTTTCCTCTTTCGGCAGATTCAGCACCGCCAGGCCGGTCTTGGCCTCGATGCGGGCGATGCTCTCGGCGATGCCCTGCGGGGTCTCGCAACCGAGCACGAACCACATGTTCCAGCGGTGTTCGCGGCGGTAGTTGTGTGCCACTTCGGGCATCGCCTCCAGCAGCGCCGCGACCTCGTCGAAGCGCGCCTCCGGCACCGACAGCGCGGCCAGGGTGAAGGCGCCGCCAAGCCGGTCGATGTCGAACATCGGCCCGAAGCGGGTCAGCGTGCCGTCGTCGAGCAATGCCTGGACACGCTCGCGCAGGGCCTCGGACGTGCTGCCCAGCTCCTCGGCCAGCGCTTCCCAGGGGTGGCGCACCAGCGGCAGGCCATGCTGCAAACGATTGATCAACAGCCGGTCGAATTCATCCATTGGCGACCTCGAGCAGCGGCGGTGCAAAACGGCCACCGCACTGCTTGAAGGCCCGCGTGCTGAACAGCAGCTGATGCGGTACATCGCTCAGACCGTTGTCTGCCAGCAGGCGCTCGATCAGCTGGCAGACCTGCTCGCGCTCGCGGCCATGGACCATGCAGAACAGGTTGTAGGGCCACTGCGGCAGACGCCGCGGGCGCTGGTAACAGAGATTGACTCCGGCGGCCTGGCCAAGACGTCGACCGACTTCGTCGACCTGCGCGTCGGGGATGTCCATCACCAGCATGGCGTTGGCGCGAAAGCCCAGCGCGCGGTGCTTGAGCACCAGGCCGAAGCGACGGAACAGCCCTTCTTCCTGCCAGCGTTGAATCTGCTCCAGCACCCGCTCCTCGACGCTGCCGATCTGTTCTGCGAGCCGCTGGTAAGGCCGCGCGGCCAGCGGCAGCCCGCCCTCGAGCAGGCGGCGCAGCTGCAGCGCCTGCAGGTCATTGAGACAACCGGTCATGATGGATCTCCCAGCGGGAAGCCGAGGTCGATGCGAAAGGCCTGCTGCATCGGCAGGTCGAGCGGTGTCAGCCCGGTATCGGCTTCGATCTCGGCCAGCAGCCGGTCGATGTGTGGCCGATCCGGCCCGGTCAGCACGAACCAGAGATTGTAGCGATGCTCGCGCAGGTAGTTGTGGTTGACCTCGGGAAACGCATTGATGCGCGCCGCGACCTGCTCCAGCCGCGCCGCGGGCACGGCCAGCGCGACCAGGGTGCTGGCGCCGGCACGGCTGTGCTCGAACACCGGGCCGATGCGCGACAGGCCACCGCCCTCGTGCAGTTGTTCGAGACAGGCGAGCACCTCGTCCTCGCTGCAGCCAAGCTCGTCGGCCATGGCGCGGTAGGGCTCGGCGCACAGCGGCATGCCGTGCTGGTAGCGGTCGATCAGGCGGCGACTGAGGGCGTCGATGTGCATGTCACAACCCCGTCTCGTGGGCGCGGCTGCTGAAGAAGATGCCGCTCGGACTCTGCGCCGGCAGTCGCTTGAGCAGCTTCAGGGTGTAAGGGTCCCAGACCTGGATTTCCTCGCCATCGCGCACCGACAGCCAGAGCTGGTCGCCGCGGGCGGTGAACTCCATGTGCAGCACGGCCGGGCCTGGCTCCAGATCGGCGATGACCTCGTGGGTCTCGCTGTCGATGACTTGGACCTTGCCGTTGTCGGGGTGGGCGAAGTTGACCCAGATCTGCCGCGCGTCCGGTCGCGCCATGACGAAGATCGGCTGGCCGGCCACGTCGATGGCGTCGGTCTGCTGCCACTTCTCGGAATCCATCACCAGCACACGATGCTGGCCGACGGCGGGGACAAAGGTCTGGTTGCCGGCCACGGTCCAGCCTTCCAGGTGCGGCATCTTGTAGACCGGCAGTTTCTGCTGGCCGCGGCCATAGCCATCGAGAATGCGCTCGACGCCACGCTCGGGATGCCAGAGGTCGATCTTGGCCATGCCGTCCTCGCCGAACAGGCCGGCGATGTAATAGCGCCCTTCAGGAGTCAGCAGCGCATCGTAGGGTTGGCGGCCGATACCCTCGAAACGAGTGATCTGCGGCTCGTTGCCCTGGCTGAAATCCAACAGCCAGGTTTCATCGGTATCGAACAGGCTGTAGATGAAGCGCCGACCGGGCACGTCGATCACGCCGACCACCCGCGAATTGCGGCTGCCGTCGGCCAGCGGCGTCGCAGGTATGTCGGCGACCAGCTCCAGGGTCTTGGCATCGAATACCTTCACCCCGCCCGGCTCGTAGTTGCCGACCGCGATCAGCGTGCCGTCCTGGCTGATGGCGCCACCGATGCTGTTGCCACCCTGGATGACGCGACGATCGATGCGCTGGCGCAGCAGGTCAACCTTGGTCAGCCCGCCGTCGCGGCCGAATACATAGGCGTAACGCTGATCGCGGGAAAACACCACCGAGGCATGGGACAGGTCGCCCAGACCCTCGATGCGGGCGAGCTGGCTCTGGTTGCTGCTCTCGATGATCTGCAGGCTACCGGTGGCGCGCTCCACCACCACCCCGAGGTCACCGGTGCCGCGCAGCGGTTGCTGTGCACAGGCCGCGAGCAGACCGGCCGCAGCCAGCAGCAGAAAAGGACGAATCATGGCTTGGGATATCCTTCGAGCAGGCGGTCGACCAGGTAGGCGATGTCCTGCTCGTCGAGCAGGGCATTCCAGCCGGGCATGGCCGTACCGGGGCGGCCGTGGGTAACGGTGGCGATCAGACTGTCACGGGGTTTGCCGGCTAGCGCCTCGCGGGTAAGCGCGGGGCCGAGACCGCCGGTCATGCGCAGGCCATGGCAGGAGCCACAGTCCTGAAGCAGCAGATGGTCGAGCTTCGCCTGGCGTTCGGCAGTAGGTACTGCGGCCAGGGCGACGGGAATCAGAAGGAAGGACGCCAGGGCGAGCCCCAAACGCGATACTACTTGGCGGGACTGGATCATGACGTCCTCCTGGGGTGTTACTTCTGGCTAAGAACCCACTCGGCGAGGATCTTGGCTTCTTCTTCGGTTACCGGGTTTGGCGGCATCGGGATCGGACCCCATACGCCCTGGCTGCCGTTCTTGATGTGGCCGGCCAGCAGATCGGCAGCGCCGTCCTGCCCTGCGTACTTGGCGGCGACTTCCTTGAACGCCGGGCCTACCAGCTTGGCGTCGATGCTATGGCACGCGGCGCAAGGCTTGCTCTTGAACAGCGCTTCGCCGTCTTGCGCCAGCGCCGGCTGCAGGGCCAGCGCGCCGCCGAGGGCGAGCAATGGGAGCAGGATTTTTTTCATGAGTACTTCCTCAAGGCTAATCGGGGGCGGATCTTGAGGCCCACCCCCAGGTGGACTCAGTAAACGTCGTACTGAGTGTTGTGGACGTTAAATTTACCGGTTGGGGTAATCAACCTTTTGTCCTTGATCACTGTTTTGAGTTCTAGCGTCTTGTCATCCACGACAACGATAGCGGACTCCTCTTCCTGACCATTCCAGACCGAGAACCAGACTTCGTCACCCGCCTCATTGTACTCCGGCTGCACCACGCGCTGGGCGCCGCCTTTCAGGCCGGACCACTCGCCGATGGGCAGCACCTTGTAGCCGCCCTCCAGATTGCTGATGTCGAAGACCGCAGCGGACTGGCTGATCTTGGCATCCGGGTGGAAGGTGGTATCCAGATACAGGTGCTTGGACTTCGGATGGGTCTTGATGAACAGCGAACCGCCACCTTGGCCCTTCAGAGTCTCGACCACTTTCCAGGCGTTCTTCGGATGCTTGTCGGGGTCGGTGCCAATCAGCGAGATGGTCTCGTCGCCCAGGTGGCTGGTTGCCCATACCGGTCCGAATTTCGGATGCACGAAGTTGGCGCCACGGCCTGGGTGCGGAATCTTGCCGACATCGACCAGCGCGGCCATCTTGCGCTCTTTCGAGTCGATCACCGCAACTTTGTTGGAGTTGTTCGCTGCCGTCATGAAGTAGCGGTGGCTCACGTCCCAGCCGCCGTCATGCAGGAACGGCGCGGTGCCGATCATGGTGGTGGTCAGGTTGTTGATGTCTTCGTAGTTGACCAGCATGACTTTGCCGGTCTCTTTGACGTTGACGATGAACTCGGGATGTTCGTGGGAGGCGATGATCGCCGCGACGCGCGGTTCCGGGTGGTATTCCTGGGTACCGACGGTCATGCCACGGGTGGAGACGATCTGCAGCGGTTCCAGGGTTTCGCCGTCCATGATGGTGAACTGTGGCGGCCAGTAGTCGCCAGCGATCACGTACTTGTCCTCGTAGCCCTTGTACTTCGAAGTTTCAACCGAGCGGGCCTCGATGCCGACCTTGATTTCGGCGACCTTGACCGGCTCCTTACCCCACAGGTCGATCATGTCGATTTTGGCATCGCGACCGATGACCAGCAGGTAACGACCCGAAGCGGACATGCGCGAGATATGCACCGCATAACCGGTGTCGATGGTCTTGACGATCTTCTTGCTGTCACCGTCGACGAGGGCGATCTTGCCGTCGTCACGCAGGGTGACGGAGAACAGGTTCGGCAAGTTCAGCTTGTTCATCTGCTTTTTCGGCCGATCTTCCGGCTTGACCAGCACGTTCCAGGAATTCTTCATCTCCTTCATCCCCCACTCGGGCGGGGTCGGCGGAGTGTGCTGGATGTACTTGGCCATCAGCGTGATCTGGTCCTTGGTCAGCGCGTTGGACGTCCCCCAGTTCGGCATACCGGCAGGCGAACCATAGGTGATCAGCGCTTCCAGATAGGCCTGGCCACGCTCCTGGGTGATGTCAGGCGTCAGCGGCTTGCCGGTCGCGCCCTTGCGCAGCACACCGTGGCAGCCTGCGCAGCGCTGGAAATAGATTTCCTTGGCCTGCTCGAACTCGGCGCTCGACAGATCTGGCGCACCCGGCGAATGCACAACCTGTGCACTGGCAGGATCGATGGCGGATGCCTGGCCCTTGTAGGCCGCTTCGGCCTTCTCTTCCGGATTGTCCTGTGCCTGGGCGATGCCCAGAGCGAGCATCGAAAGGCCGGCGATGACGCCTGCCAGTAGTGGTTTGCTCATACGGTTTCTCCTCTGAATCGCCTCGTGCGATTCCTGCTAGTGACGGCGGTGCGGCAGTTCCCGGGTACTTGTTTGGTGCGATTGCATCCTAGGAGAGGCCGATTCGCGAAGCGCTTGACGGCAATCAAGAGAGCCTTCGGCACCCCCTGAGCGTGACGCCTTGTCGCGGGCGCAATGGGCCGAAACGTCTGGAATCGGCTTCGATTGGTCGGCATCAGGTGCGGGACTTGATCGCAATCAAGCTTTGCCGGCGGATGGCTTGAGAGGGGTCGGTGGGGCCGGTAGCTTGGCGATGGAAATAACCAACTGCTGCCGTGAGGTACTTGCCTGTGAATGCGATTGAAATCCCGACTGCCGCCGGCACGCCTGACGCGCCCTTCTACCAACCGCTGGGCAACGAGGAGCAGCTGTTCCAGCAGGCCTGGCAGCACGGCATGCCGGTGCTGATCAAGGGCCCGACCGGCTGCGGCAAGACCCGCTTCGTGCAGCACATGGCGCATCGGCTGAATCTGCCGCTGTACACCGTGGCCTGCCATGACGACCTCTCCGCCGCCGACCTGGTCGGTCGTCACCTGATCGGCGCCCAGGGCACCTGGTGGCAGGACGGCCCGCTGACCCGTGCGGTACGCGAAGGCGGCATCTGCTATCTGGACGAAGTGGTCGAGGCGCGGCAGGACACCGCCGTGGTACTGCACCCGCTGGCCGACGACCGCCGCGAGCTGTTCATCGAGCGCACCGGCGAGGCGCTCAAGGCGCCGCCGGGCTTCATGCTGGTGGTGTCCTACAACCCCGGTTACCAGAACCTGCTCAAGGGCATGAAGCCAAGTACGCGCCAACGCTTCGTGGCGATGCGCTTCGATTACCCGCCGGCCGCCGAGGAGGTGCGCATCGTCGCCAACGAGGCGCAGGTGGATGACGAACTCGCCGCCCAGGTGGTCAAGCTCGGCCAAGCGCTGCGCCGGTTGGAGCAGCATGATCTGGAGGAAATTGCCTCGACCCGCCTGCTGATCTTCACCGCGCGGATGATTCGCTCCGGCATGACGCCGCGTCAGGCCTGCCTGGCCTGCCTCGCCGAGCCGCTGTCGGATGATCCGCAAACGGTCGCCGCGCTGATGGATGTGGTCGATGTCCACTTCGCCTGAAGCCACCAGCCAACTGTCCCGGCGCCTGCCGGGTGACTTGGCGATGTGGTTCTTCATCCTCGCCGAGCTGACCGTCTTCGCCATCCTGATCTTGGCGTTCGCCGCCACGCAGATGCTCAATCCGCAGCTGTTCAGCGAGAGCCGCGCAGCGCTGGACAGCTCCATCGGCCTGGCGCTGACCCTGAGCCTGCTGACCTCAGGCCTGTTCGCCGCCCTGGCGGTGGAACAGGTGCGCGAGGCCCGGTCCGGGCGCGCGATGCTGTTGCTGCTCGCCGCGCTGGGCTCGTCCTGCGTCTACGTGGTGCTCAAGCTCAACGAGTACAGCCACCTGGCCGGGCTCGGCCTGGGCATGGAACACAACACCTTCTTCACCCTGTACTGGATTCTGACCGGCTTTCATTTCCTGCATGTGCTGCTGGGCATGGTGATCCTCGGCTGGCTGGCTATGCGCTGCCGCCGCGGTGCCTACGGGCCGGACGAGCACAGCGGCCTGGAGTCCGGAGTGCTCTACTGGCACATGGTGGATATGGTCTGGGTGCTGCTGTTCCCGCTGGTCTACGTGCTGAGGTAAGTCATGTCTGCTTCGAAGATTCTGGTGGCCTGCTGGCTCGGTCTGGCACTGCTGTCGGTTTCCACCGTGCTGCTGGGTAATGCCGGCGCCACGCTGGCATTGGCTGGTGCCGTTCTGCTCACGGCGTTCGGCAAGGCCTGGCTGATCACCGACGGTTTCATGGAGCTGCGCCACGCTCCGCGGGCGTGGCGTCTGCTGCTGCTCGCCTGGCCGCTGGTACTGGTGCTCGGCGTGCTGCTGACCCTGCTCTGACCAACGGTACACCGCCGCAAGAAGCTGACGATGCGGTCAGCCACGCCCCGCGACTTTTATTGTTTCCGATCAAGGCCAGCCCTACCCCGCTCGTTGATCCTGCTGCTCAAGGAACGGGCGCCCGAGACGGCGCGCCCGGTGAGATACGCTGCCGAAGCGGAGCCGCCCCATGTTGAGAATCAGCCATTACCTGCGCGCCCTGGCCCAACCGGCCACCAAGGTGCTCGGTGCCCGCAGCGCCAGCGGCAAGCGCCCACCCGTGGTGATCTGGAACCTGCTCAGGCGCTGCAACCTGACCTGCAAGCACTGTTACGCGACCTCCGCCGACAGCGAGTTCCGCGACGAATTGGATACCGCCGAGGCGCTGAAGGTGATCGACGATCTGCACGAGGCCGGTGTGCGCGTGCTGATCCTCTCCGGCGGAGAGCCGCTGCTGCGGGCCGACATCTTCCAGCTGGCCGACTACGCCCGTGACAAGGGTTTCTTCGTTGCACTGTCCACCAACGGCACGCTGATCGACGAGAGCAACATCGAGCGTATCGCCGCGGCGCAGTTCGACTACGTGGGCATCAGCATCGACGGCCTGGAGGCGGTGCATGACGAATGGCGCCAGCTCAAGGGCAGCTTCGCCGCGTCCATGCACGCCATCGACCTGTGCCGCCAGCGCGACATCCGCGTCGGCCTGCGCACTACCCTGACGCAGAACAACTACCCGCAGCTACCGGCACTGCTGGCGCTGATGCGCGAACACGACGTGCAGAAGTTCTACCTCTCGCACCTCAACTACAGCGGCCGCGGCAAGCGCAGCAGCAAGGCCGACGCCCATCACCAGATGACCCGCGACGCCATGCGTCAGCTCTTCGAGCAGGCCTGGGACGACGTCCAGCACGGCCGCGAGACCGATTTCGTCAGCGGTAACAACGACGCCGACGCGGTCCTGCTGCTGCAGTGGGTCGAGGAGCGCCTGCCTGAGCATCGCGACCGCCTGGAAGGCATGCTGCGCGCATGGGGCGGCAACGCCTCCGGCAGCGGCATCGCCAACATCGACAACATCGGCGACGTGCACCCGGACACCTACTGGTGGCAGCACACCGTCGGCAACGTGCGCCGCCAGCGCTTCAGCGACATCTGGCTGAACGAGCCGGCGCCGCTGCTGCAGGAGCTGCGCCAGCATCCGCGCGCGGTCGGCGGTCGCTGTGCCGACTGCCGCTGGCTGGCGATCTGCAACGGCAACACCCGTACCCGCGCCTGGGCGCAGGGCGATCTGTGGGCCGAAGACCCGGGCTGCTACCTCTCCGACGAGGAGATCGGCCTGCCCGCCGCCGAGCGCATTCCCAGCATCGCCATCTGACCGATCAAGCGGCCGACCAAGCGCCGCAGCAACGCACTCCGTAAGCCCGATGAGAATTCAGGAGCACCGCATGGACCAGCCACTCACACTTCCCGCCTCGCTGAGCGCGGCGTTCGCCCCGGGCGAGGTCGCTCTGGTCGGTGCCGGTCCGGGCGATCCCGGGCTGCTCACCTTGCGCGCCTGGAGCCTGCTGCAACAGGCCGACGCGGTGGTCTACGACCGCCTGGTCAGCGACGGCCTGATGGCCCTGCTGCCTACCGCCTGCAGTCGCCATTACGTCGGCAAGACCAGCGGCTACCACAGCCTGCCGCAACCGGAGATCAACCAGCTGCTGGCCGACCTGGCCCTGCAGAACAAGCGCGTGGTACGACTCAAGGGCGGCGACCCGTTCATCTTCGGTCGCGGCGCCGAGGAGCTCGAATTCCTTCTGCAGCGCGGCATCGACTGCCAGGTGGTGCCAGGCATCACCGCCGCGGCCGGTTGCAGCGCCTACGCCGGCATCCCGCTGACCCATCGCGACCTGGCGCATTCCTGCCAGTTCATCACCGGCCACCTGCAGAGCAACGGCGAACTGCACCTGCCGTGGGAAGCACTGGCACAGGGCGGCCAGACCCTGGTGTTCTACATGGGCCTGGCCAGCCTCGGCGAGATCTCGCGCAACCTGATCGCCGCCGGCCTGCCGGTGGATACCCCCGCCGCGCTGATCGGCAACGGCACCCGCGAGAACCAGCAGGTGGTGCGCTGCACGCTGCGCCAGCTGCCGAGCATGGCCGACGAGCAGCACCTCACGCCGCCGACCCTGACCGTCATCGGCCGGGTGGTCGGCCTGTTCGCCGAGCGCCAGGTCCAGCACCCGGCGCGGCTGCACGGTGATCCAGCCCCGCAAACGGAGGCCTTATGCAACTGATACCCGCCCTGCTGCTGGCCGCCGCGCTGCCGGCGGCCACCTTCGTTGCCCTCGACCTGGCCATTCCGCGGGCTGCCGCGGCGACCCAGCCAGCCGACAGTCAGGCGCTGTACGAACAGCACTGTCAGAGCTGCCACGGCGTCAATCGTCTCGGCGGCGCCGGCCCGGCGCTGTTGCCGGAAAGCCTCAGCCGCATCAAGCCGGCCGAAGCCCAGGCGGTGATTCGCGACGGCCGTCCGGCGAGCCAGATGGCCGCCTATTCCCACGTGCTTAACGAAGCGCAGATCACCGGCCTGGTCGACTACCTCTACCAGCCCTCTGCCGTGCCGCCCACTTGGAACGACGCCGACATCCGCGCCAGCCACCGCATTTTCAAGGACCTCGCCACGCTGCCAACGACCCCGCAGCACGGCGCCGACCCGCTCAACCTGTTCGTCGTGGTGGAAGCCGGCAATCACCACGTCCGCGTGCTGGACGGCGATCGTTTCGAGGAATTGGCGAACTTCCAGTCGCACTTCGCCCTGCACGGCGGGCCGAAGTTCTCGCCGGATGGCCGCTTCGTCTACTTTGCCTCCCGCGACGGCTGGGTCAGCGTCTACGACTTGCACAACCTGAGCATGATCGCCGAGGTCCGCGCCGGGCTGAACACGCGCAACCTGGCGGTGAGCAACGACGGCCGGTGGGTGCTGGTGGGCAACTACCTGCCGGGCAATCTGGTGCTGCTCGATGCGCGCGACCTGTCGCTGGTCAAGCACATCCCCGCGGTCGGCCAGGATGGCACGCCGTCGCGGGTCAGCGCCGTGTACACCGCACCACCGCGCGACAGCTTCGTGGTCGCGCTGAAGGACGTGAAAGAGGCCTGGGAGCTCTCCTACGCCGGCGAGCCGACCTTCGAACCGCGGCGCATCGAGGCCGCCGACTTCCTCGACGACTTCTCCTTCACCCCCGACTACCGCCACCTGCTGGCCACCTCGCGCAAGGCCCACGGCGGCCAGGTGATCGACCTGGATACCGGTAAGGCGGTCACCGACATCCCGCTGCCGGGCATGCCGCACCTGGGCTCGGGCATCTATTGGAAACGCGACGGCAAGTGGGTGTTCGCCACGCCCAACGTCAGCAAGGGGCTGATCTCGGTGCTCGATCTGCAAACCTGGAAGCTGATCAAGGAGATTCCCACCGAAGGCCCGGGCTTCTTCATGCGCAGCCAGGCCAACTCGCCCTACGCCTGGACCGACGTATTCTTCGGCCCGAACAACGACGCCGTGCACCTGATCGACAAACAGACCCTGGAAGTCGCCCACACCCTGCGCCCGATGCCGGGCAAGAACGCCGCCCACGTCGAATTCACCAACGACGGCCGCTACGCCCTGCTCAGCGTCTGGGACACCGACGGCGCCCTCCTCGTCTACGACGCCAACACGCTGGAGGAGGTCAAACGCATCCCGATGAACAAGCCCTCCGGCAAGTACAACGTCGGCAACAAGATCGAATTCGCCGAAGGCACTTCGCACTGATCGTGAGCGGATCGCCCACCGATTCAAGGTGGGCGCCCCCACGACGGTCACAACCCCCTACAATCATCGGTTCCGTCACGTTCACTGCATTTAAGGTCGACCATGGATATTGATCTCGCCCGCACCTTTCTCGAGATCATTCGCAGCGGCAGCTTCATCGCCACGGCCGAGCGCCTGCACATCACCCAGACGGCCGTCACCGCGCGCATACAGAACCTGGAAAACCAGCTGAGCTGCCGGCTGTTCGTGCGCAATCGCGCCGGGGCGCGGCTGACGGCCGATGGCGAGCGCTTTGCCGCCTATGCCCGCCAGCTGGTGCAGACCTGGGAGGCCGCGCGGCGCGACCTGCCGCTGCCACGGGGTTATGGCGAACTGCTCACGCTCGGCGCCGAGGTGAGCCTGTGCAACCCGCTGATGCTGGCCTGGGTCCAGCGGCTGCGGCAAGCGCTGCCGGGCCACGCCGTGCGACTGGAAGTGGGCAGCGGCGAAGAGCTGCAGAAGAAGCTCGACCTCGGCGTGCTCGACGCCGCGCTGGTACACCAGCCGGAGTACCTGCCCGGTCTGCAGGTCGAACAGCTGCTGGAGGAAAAGCTGATCCAGGTGGTGCAGGCGCAGAATCCAACGCCGTATCTGTACGTGGATTGGGGGCCGGCATTTCGCAAGCAGCATAACCAGGCGCTGCCCGAATACACCCGCGCCGCGCTGTCATTCAGCCTCGGGCCGCTGGCCTTGCAGTATCTGGTGCAATGCGGCGGCCGCGGCTACTTTCGCACCCGCGTGGTCCAGCGCTATCTGGAAGAAGGGCTTCTCAAGCGAGTGGAGCAGGCGCCGGAGTTCAGCTATCCGGTCTACCTGGTGCATGCACGCGCCAGCGAATCGCCCGCGTTGCTCAAGGCCATCGAACTGCTGCGCGAAGTAGCCCTCGACGATTACGACTGGTCCCGCTGGTACTACGATATCTGAGCGTCGCGCCGGACTCGTGGCCGCTCAGTCCGGCAGCTGCTTGAGCCAGTTGCGGTACAGCGCGGCGATCAGATCCGTCTGGGTAATCATGCCGACCAGGCGCTGTTGCGCATCGACCACCGGCAGGCAGTGCAGGCCGCGATCCGAGAGTAGATAAACCAGTTCGACCATGTGCGTATCGGCGGTCACCGAGACTACTGGCGAACTCATGATCGCGCGTAGCTTGGTGCCGCGCAGGAAGTTCAGCTGACCGAAACTGAGCCGCCCCGGCCGCGGGTGGAAGTGCTTGAGCAGGTCCACCTGGGTGACGATGCCGACCAGCCGATGGTCGTCGCCCTGCACCACCGGCAGCGAGCGCAGCCGGTGCACCTGCAGGGTCTGCCAGGCCTGCTCGATGAAGGTATCCGGCGTGTGCCAGTACAGATCGCGTGACATCACGTGCGCCGCGGTGATCTCGCCCATGCTGCGCCGCAGGGCGTGCTTCTCGGTCTGCTTGATCAGTCGTTCGAGGTCGTCACGGGTGACGTCGACATACTCGCCGAATTCCTGCAGCGCCCGGTCAACGTCGTCATGGGTGAAGCTCATGCGCTCGCCCGGCGGCAGGTCGCGGGTGTGATGACTGTTCTCGCGGCTCAGCCGCGGCTTCGGATAGGGATGCCCGGTCAGGTTGTTGTAGACCAGCGCGACCGTCACCAGGAGCGCCGAATAGAACAGCACTGGCCCGACCAGCGCGTAACCCAGCTGATGCAGCTCCGGGCTGCCCACCGCCGCCACCAGCGCCAGCGCGATGCTCGGCGGATGCAGGCAGCGCAGATAGAACAGACAGAGCAGCGACAGGCAAGCCGCCAGCGCCAGCGAGGCGATACTGGGCAAGCCGCTCATGCCCAGACTGATGCCGATCAGCGCCGCCAGCAGATTGCCAACCAGAACCGCCCATGGCTGGGCAAACGGGCTGGACGAGGCGACGAACACCAGCACCGCCGAGGCGCCGGCTGGCCCCATGATCTGCAGGGTCAGCGAACTGCCGACCAGCAGATAGCCGCTGCAGAACACCAGCGGCATGACGATGGCGACACCGAGGGCGGCGCGCAGCCACTCTTTCGGCGAGGCATTCAACGGGACGGGGAGGAACGAGCGAATCCAGAGAGAGAAAGAGTCGTGCATTGGTCCTGCTTGGGTCGAAATCAGAGACGCCGCCCGGCGGGCGGTGGAGCGGTCCGTCCGCGGACCTGTTTTGAGCGAGTAGCTACCTGGGCGTTCAGCCGGCCAGCAGCGGCGACGCCTGCGCGACCCGCTCGTCACGGCTGCGGCGCACGGTCAGCCAGGTGTTCAATGCCATCAGCAGCATGCCGCAGGCGAAAATGCCGCCGCCGGCCATGCGCACGATGTAGCCGGGATGGCTGGCTTCCAGCGCCTCGATGAAGGAGTAGGTCAGCGTGCCGTCTTCGTTGACCGCGCGCCACATCAAGCCCTGGGTGATGCCGTTGACCCACATCGAGGCGATGTAGAGCACGGTGCCGATGGTCGCCAGCCAGAAGTGCGCGTTGATCAGGCCGATGCTGTGCATCTGCTCGCGCCCCCACAGCCGTGGAATCAGGTGGTACAGCGAGCCGATGGAGATCATCGCCACCCAGCCCAGCGCCCCGGCGTGTACGTGGCCGATGGTCCAGTCGGTGTAGTGCGACAGCGCGTTGACCGTCTTGATCGCCATCATCGGGCCTTCGAAGGTCGACATGCCGTAGAACGCCAGGGAGACCACCAGAAAGCGCAGGATCGGATCAGTGCGCAACTTATGCCAGGCACCGGAGAGGGTCATCATGCCGTTGATCATGCCGCCCCAGCTCGGCGCCAGCAGGATGATCGACATCACCATGCCGAGGCTCTGCGCCCAATCCGGCAGCGCGGTGTAGTGCAGGTGGTGCGGGCCGGCCCAGATGTAGATCGAGATGATCGCCCAGAAGTGCACGATGGACAGGCGGTACGAGTAGATCGGCCGCCCGGCCTGCTTGGGCACGAAGTAGTACATCATGCCGAGAAAGCCGACCGAGAGAATGAAGCCCACCACGCTGTGCCCGTACCACCACTGCACCATCGCATCGGTGGCGCCCGAATACAGCGAGTAGGACTTGAGCGGCCCTACCGGCACCAGCGCGTGGTTGATGATGTGCACCATGCCGGTGACGATGATGAAGGCGCCGAAAAACCAGTTGCCGACATAGATGTGCCGGATGCGCCGGCGGGCGATGGTGCCGAAGAACAGATAGGCGTAGAGCACCCAGATCAGCGTCACCCAGAGTGCGATCGGCCACTCCATCTCGGCGTATTCCTTGGACGTGGTGTAGCCCAGCGCGTAGCTGATCGGCATTGCCACGCAGGCTGCCTGCCAGCCCCAGAAAACCAGCGCCGCCAGCCGATCGGAGATCAGCCGGGCATGACTGGTGCGCTGAACGATGTAGAAGGACGAGGCGAACAACGCGCCGCCACCGAAGGCGAAGATCACCAGATTGGTGTGGATCGGTCGCAGCCGGCCGAAGCTGGTCCAGGGCAGGTCGAAGTTCAGCTGCGGCCACACCAGCTGAGCAGCGATGAAGACGCCGAGGCCCATGCCGAGCACACCCCAGACCAGCGTCATCAGGGTGAACTGGCGCACCACGTGGTAGTTGTAGGCAATCGGTTCGGGACTGTTGTGCAGTTCGCTCATGCTCGCCAGGCGGCCGACGCGGGCGCCAGGGAACGAACATCGATATCTGCCAGCGCAAGCGCTGGCAATGGTCGACGGACCGGCACGCCGCATCCGCTCGCCGCTCCTCCTGGGATCGGTTCATATCGAGCGCGGTGGATTGCCGCGCAGACGGAATGCGTGCGCATTGTCTGCGGCGTTTTAAATGTTATCTAACGAATAGTATTGCTCGATAAGCGCAATATTTTTGCACCAACGACATCACGAGCGAAAACGCGGGCGTCTGTGCCATCAGGCCGCGCGACTCGCCCCTTTCTCGTACTGATCGACCACGGCCGTGACGATACGCATCACCTCCAGGTTGGCTTCCTCCATCTGGCCCAGGTGGCGCAACGCGCTTTCCAGGGCGTCCTGAGCGAATGCATCCAGCGCCGCCTGCCCCTGGGCATGCACCGCCGTGTGGGGCCGCTCGATCTGCCGGAAGCAGTCCAGCGCCTGGATGTCGCGGTTGCCTTCGCCGTAATACCAGCGGCCGAAACGACAGTCGCGCTCGCTCGGCAGCTGTGGAATCGGCTGTGCCTGGTCGCTCAGCAGGTGGTTGTACACCACGAACTTCAGTGACAGCTCGTCGAGATTGGCCAGCTCGATGCCGGCACGGAAGGAAGACGCGGCGCTGCTGCCACGCATCGCCCCGGCCAGCTGGTAGAGCGTACGCATCGCCTCGACCGCCACCTCGGTGGTTCGACTGAAGCCCTTGGCGTGGCTGCCCTGCAGCTGGATGTAATCATGCACATTGCGGATTTCGGCCTGCACTTCGCCAATCTTGCGCACGATGTCATCGGTCGCCAGCGCGGTCTTTTCCGCCAGGCTGCGAATCTCCCCGGCGACAACTGCGAAACCACGCCCGGCCTCGCCGGCACGCGCCGCCTCGATCGCGGCATTCAGCGCCAGCAGATTGGTCTGGCTGGCGATGCCGCTGATGAGATCGACGATGCCGTTGATCTCCTGCGAGCGCTCGGCAAGGGTATCGACCTTGCGCGAGGCCAGGCCGAGGCCGTCCTCCATCTCGGCGGCCTTGCCCTGCAGCTCGCCGAAATGCTTCTGGTTGCTCAGCGCCGCGGCGGCGACCTCGCCGGCACGGGCCTTGTTATCGCCCAACTGCCCGGTGAGAAACTCGAACGACTCGCCGAGATGGGCCACGGAGGTGCTGAAGCGAATCAGCCTTTCCGACACACCCCGGTAATAGTCGAGCTGTCGCTGGCGCTGCTGGCTGGCAGCCTCTGCCGCCTGCAGCTGCTGCTCCAACGCGGCGACGCGCGCCGCCTGTTCGGCGTGACTGGCCTGCAGCGCATTCAGCTCCTGCTCCAGGCGCGTCGCGCTGTTCTTCCACTTGAACCACATGCACTACACCTCAGCTGACGGTGTAACCGTTATCCACCACCCAGTCCTGACCGAACACGCCGCGCGCGCCCTGGGACAGCTGGAACAGGATGACGTTGGCCACCGCCGCCGACTCGAGAAAATGCCCCGGCAACAGACGCTTGGTGACGCCCTCGGCGACCGCTTCGAGCTGATCGTCGTTGAGCCCCAGCGAGCCCCAGATGGCGGTGGCGGTCGGGCCGGGCGAAACCATGTTGATGCGTACATCCAGCGGCGCGAACTCCACCGCCAGCGTGCGCGCCTGCGCCGCCAACGCCGCCTTGCTGGCGATGTAGGCCGCCAGCCCGGGGAAGGTCGAGCGGATCAGGAAGGTGCCGACAAAGACCACCGAGGCCGGCTTGGCCAGCTCGGTGCGCAACGCAGCGAAGGTGTTCAGCGCACCGGCGCCATTGACCGCCCACTGCCGATCGAAGGCGGCCATGTCCAGGCCATCGGCCAGCTCGGCGATACCGGCGTTGGGCACCAGGTAGTGCACCGATCCCATCTGCGCGGCACGGCGCGCCAGCTGGGCCAGATCTTCAGCCGAGGTGACATCGCCGCTCAGCCACTGCAGCTGGTCGGCGTGGGTTTCCAGCAGCGGTTCGAGACCGCCGATGCTGCGCGACATCGCCAGCACCCGGGCACCGCGCTGCAGCAGGGCCGCGCACAACGCCAGACCGATTCCGGAACTGGCGCCGGTGACGACAGCCAGACGATCCTGAAACTCGCTTTTCATCATCATCTCCGAGCTCGGCGCACGCCGAGTCACAAGCCGCCTCGCGGCAGCGGTTCTAAGGCTTGGTATTGACGGGCAGGCGCGACGGGCACCTGCCCCGGTGAAACGATTCGGTGCTCAGCCCGGATGGCCGTCGACCCGCGGTGCGACCAGCATCGGCGCGTAGCGCCAGACATACAGGGCGAAGGCCGCCGCCCAGCAGGCCGCCGCTAGCCACAGACCGCCGACCGGCCAGATGACGGAGAGGAATACCCGCGCGGCCGTGCCCAGATTGAACAGCACGAAGGCGCCAATGATGCCCGCCGGCAACTGCAGCGGCCGGCCGGTGTGGCCGAGGGTCACGCGGGCAATCATCGCCAGGATCAATCCGCCCATGGAGCCGACGCTCAGCGCATGCAGCGAAGGGCTGGACTGCGCCAGCAGACCGAAATGCCAGAGCGCCAGGCCGAATGCCGCGACCACCAGCCAGAGCATCGCCAGGTGCAGCGACCAGAGCAGGCCGACCTTCCAGATACCGTGGTCGTACCAGCGCGCCAGGCGCAGCAGATGGCCGACGCCGATGGCGACGAACAGCAGGCCCAGCAGCGGATGCGGCTGCAGGGCGACGCCGAAGGCGTGCAGCAGCGCGACGATCCCGGTGCCCACCAGCAGGGCGACATCCAGCCAGACCCAGGGCTTGACCGCCTCGACCTTGCCCAGGCCGCGCTGAGTGAAGAACGGAATCACCCGGCCGCCGATCAGCGCCATCAGCGCCGCGACCAGCCACAGCCCGGCGAGCACGCCCTGGCGCTGCAGCGCATCGTTGTCCTGCAGCAGGCCGACCAGGATCAGCACGTCCGCACCAAACATCAGCGTCAGTACCACCACGATCGGGTAATTACGCTTCTGCCGTACGGCCCAGAGCATCCGCGCCATCATCCAGACCAGCGCCAGCAGGAACAGCAGGTCGAGCGGAGCCAGCCAAGCGGCCGGCAGGCCGAACAGCCAGCCCAGGCGCGCGGCCAGCCAGAGCATCGCCAACCCCATCAGGCGATTGCCGGACGGCGCCGTCTGGCCGGTCCAGGTCTGCACCGCGGTGAGCAGAAAGCCGGCGACGATTGCCATGGCGAAACCGAACAGCATTTCGTGACGGTGCCAGGCCAGCCAGCCACCGGTGGGCTGAAAGCCCGGCCAGAGCCCGGTCCACGCGGCGACCCAGAGCGGAATCGCCAGCAGCGCGAACAGGCTGCCGGCGAGAAAGAAGGGGCGAAAGGCGAGCCGCCAGATAGGCGGAACACTCAGGGCTTTTCGCCGATCGATAACTTGCACGGAAGGGCCTCCAGACTTTCTATGTCCGACAGCACAACGAACGCGCGCCGGACGAATGATCGCTCCCGTTTACAGGAGCCAGGATTACTTTCTACAGGGTAGGCGCCATCAACAGACTTGATTGCGATCAGATTTTCGCGGAGGCGGCGGGAAAGTGACGGTCGGCGCCCGGAGACCGCCTGCAGACGCACCGTTGCGGTGCGAAACGGCCACGATTATCGAGCATTGAGCCGCTTGGGCGGCTCTCAACGGCGACGGGCATGCGCCTCCCCGGCAGCGCGCAAGCGCCGTGTTAGGGGAGGCTGGCCGAGCGAAGTGGGCGCTTTGTTTACTTGATTTCCTGCTTGACCGTCTCGGCCTGGGTGACGCTGTCGCCATCACTGACCGACTTGCGGAAGCCGCTGATCGCGCTGCCCAGGTCGGAGCCCAGGCCGCGCAGGCGCTTGGTGCCGAACAGCATGACGACGATCAGAAGAATGATCAGAAGTTGCCAGACGCTGATACCCATCATTGTGCTTACCTCGAATGTGTCGGAAGACTGGTTGCGGCCACTGAGTACGCCTCAGTGCCCCTGGTGTGTGTTGTGTGTATCGCTGGGCATGTGCTCGTGCATGCCGCCGTGCTGCATGCTCGCTGCTTCCTGCAGCAGCGCCTGATCGATCTGTTCGAAACGCAATACCCGGCCACCGTGTTCCTCGGCGAGGCGCATGGCGGCCTGCTCTTCGGCGAAGGTCGCCAGCGACGCACCCATGGCGCCCTTGAGCGACGTACCGATCACATAGTAGGCGCTGGTTGCGTCGATCAGGTGACTGTCATCCGGCTTGTCCCAAACGCTACGGCCCATATCGTGTACATACAGCCTGGCATCGAGCAGACGGTTCTCCGGCTGTAGCCACCAGCCGAGCATCTCGGCCGTGGAACAGAACTTCTTCACGCCGCCCTTCTCCACCGCCTGGCCCTTGGGCCCGGGGAAGTCGCTGATGATCATGCCGCACACGTGACACTCGTCGGAGTCATGGAAGGCCACTGGCTCGAGCGATTGCTGGACCTCCTCCTTCTCGCCGCAGCCGGCCAGGCCGAAGGCGAGCAACATGGCCAGGAGCGTTCCGGCGCCAATGCGATGCAGTGCGTTCATAGAGGGATTTCCTTTTCGATTCATGGAATTCAGGTCAGGCGCCGGCGAAAGATGCCGTACGCCAGCAGCAGCGACACGCCGATCCAGGCCAGCAGACACAGCCAGAGCACCGAGGCCGGCACCGGCAGATCGGCGCCCAGCGACAGCACACCCATGGCACTGCCGCTGCCTTCGAAGCCGGACAGATTGATCAGGCGGTAGATGTCGGTGGGGTTTAGCAGCAGCAGCCAGGGCAGCAGGTCCGGGTTGAACTTGCCTTCGCTGAGCACCAGCAGCGCAAGCAGGACCAGATCGAACACCAGCACGAAGAGAAACCACACCCCGAGCGCCAGCCCGGCGGCGCTGGACTTCTCATTGACCTTGCCGCTGAGCATGTAGGCGAAGGCGAGGAACACCCAGCCGAGCAGCGTCGAGGAGATCATGAAGCGGCCAAACGCCCAGAACAGCATGCCGAGCTCGACGCCTTCGACCAGCACGGCGATGGCCAGCGCCGCGCAGCCGAAGCCGATCAGCACCGCCAGGGCGAGGATCAGCCCGTGACCGACGAACTTGCCGAGCAGGATCTGCCCGCGCCCCAACGGATAGGTCAGCAGCAGCATCAGCGTGCCGCCCTCGTCCTCGCCGACGATGGCGTCATAGGCCAGCAGCAGCGCGATCAGCGGCATGAGAAAGGTGGCCAGACTGGCCAGGCTGGCTATGGTCGCCGGAATCGAGGTGAAGCCAAGCTGGCCGGAGGCCGCGGCGCCCAGCCAGGCGATACCCACCGCGAGCACCGCGAAGAGCAGACTGATGGCAAGCAGCCAGCGGTTGCGCAGGCCGTCGCTGAGTTCCTTGCGGGCGATGTTCCAGACCTGGTTCATACGCGACCCTCCTGGGCGCGCACATCACCGGCGCGCTCCATGTAATAGCGATAGAGGTCTTCCAGCGACGGCTGGTGGATCTCGATGTCCTCCGGCTCGCTCTCGCCCAGCAGCTGGCGCAGCAGCACCAGCTTGTGGCCGTTGACCGCAACCACTTCCAGGCTCGATTCGCTGAGACCACGGGCGCTGTGCCCGGCATCGGTCCAACGCTGCAACCAGCTGTCGCGCTCGCTGACGCCACTGGCACGGATGCGCACCGGCAGCCCGGCCTCGGCACGCAGTTGCGACAGGCTACCGACGGCCTGCAGGCGGCCCTTGGCGAGGATCGCCGCGCGGTTGATGTGCGCCTCGACGCCCGGCAGCACGTGGGAACAGAGAATGATGCTGGTGCCGCGCTGACGCAGGCGGTCGATCAGCAGGTAGAGGTCCTGGGTGGCGATCGGGTCGAGGCCCACGGTCGGCTCGTCGAGCAGCAGCAGCTTCGGTTCGCCAAGAAGCGCCTGGGCCAGGCCGAGACGCTGGCGCATGCCCTTGGAATAGGTTTTCACCCGGCGATCGGCGGCATGGGCCAGGCCGACCTGCTCGAGCAGCTCATCCACCTGGCTCAGGGCGGCGCCCTTCAGGCGGGCGAAATGGCGGAGGGTTTCGCGGCCGCTCAACTGCGGATAGAAGGTTACGTTCTCCGGCAGGTAGCCAAGCTGGCGACGCACCTGCGGATCGTTCGGCGCACGGCCCAGGACTTTCACCTGGCCTTCGCTCGGCGCGAGCAGGCCGAGAATCAGCTTCATGCTGGTGGTCTTGCCCGCACCGTTATGGCCGAACAGCCCCAGCACCTCACCTTCACCGAGGTTCAGGTTCAGATCGTGCAGCACGGTCATGCTGCCGTAACGCTGGCTTACGCCCTGGATCTCGACGGCGTTCATGACGTTGGTTCCTGCTTGTCAGTAAGGAGTTTTTCAGTGGGCAGCTTCATCAGCGGATGGCTGTCCTGTACGCCCGGCGACTTGACCACCGGGAAGGCTCGCTGCACCCAGCGCAGCACTTCGATGCTCGGGCTGTTCATCAGCAGGCGCACCTGCGGATACAGCCAGAGCAGGCGATCGACGTTGTCGTTGGGTTCGTAGGCGACATCGCCCAGCCCGTCGTCATTGCGGTCCCAGCCCAGGTAGTCGCTCCAGTAGTTGCCACGACCGTCTACCGACCATTCCTGAGTACGGGTCGCCACGTACTTGACCTGCTGCTGGTTGCCGACGAAGGCGTTGCCGGAAATGCGGTTGTCTTCCGAGCCGGCGGTCAGGTGGATACCCAGCGAGCTCTTCTCGAAGTGGTTGTTCTCGATGGTGTTGAACAGCGAGTTGTAGATGAACAGCGCCTTGCCCTCACCACCGCTGATCATGCTGTCGCCACCGGTATCGCCACGCTGCACGTCGCTGACGAAGTTGCCGGTGATGGTGGAATAGGTGATGTAGTTCATCAGGATGCCGTAGTTCTGATCCTGCTCGGAGCGGTTCCCCGTGACGATCAGCTTGCGGCTCTGCATCAACGCGTAACCGGTGCGGGTACGGCGGGTGATGTTGTCGATCACGCTGTTGTCGTTGGCGAACATGTAGTGCACGCCGTAACGCAGATCCTCGAGGACATTGGCCTCCAGATGATTGCCGTTGGAGGTATCGATGTAGATGCCGTCGCGCGAGTTGCGCACGTGATTGCCGACGATGCGTGCGCCTTTTACCGCAAACAGGTGGATGCCGTTGCCGCGATCCTGCGAGCGAATGTCCACCTCGCCGACGATATCGTTGCCGATCACCTGCACGTCGGCGGCGCCATCGACGAAAACGCCGAAGCCCGGCCCCTGCATGCGGTTGTTCCGAATCAGCGCCCGAGGCGCGGCCGGCAGGACGAACACCGCCGAGTCCATGGCGGTGAGATCGGAGCCCCAGTCGCGCAGCGTGCAGCCTTCGACGACGACGTCGGGCGCACTGATGAGCAGGCTGCTGCCCTGGCCCTGGGATCGAATGACGGCACCCGGTTCGCAACGCAGCTGCATTGATTGCGCGATGCTGAACTGACCCTGATATTCCCCGGCAGGCAGGCGCCAGCGATTTTCACCGTCGGACTGCAGCGGCAGGGTTGTGATGGATTGCGGTGCCGCCTGAGCCGCACCACTCAAAAAAAGCAACAGCGTGACTGCTGCGGGGTATCGCGAAAAAAAACCAGCCTGAGCTTTGAACACTGCGTTTTGACCTTCTTCAGCTTGCAGGCGAAATGCGGCTGCCGGAAGGGCCGCGGCAGCACGCCGAAGCCCTTCGCGAAATCACGACACCATCGCCCGACCGCAAACGGGCGATGGCTGGAGCAGCTTACGCCGGCTCGACCATCATGCGGCCGACCATTTCCATGTGCAGCGCGTGGCAGAACCAGCTGCAGTAGTACCAGTGCAGCCCTGGCTTGTCTGCGATAAAGGTGATGGAAGAGGTCTGCTGCGGGCTGATCTCCATGCTCGCACCGTGATTGACCATGACGAAGCCGTGGGACACGTCTTCGATCTGGTCAATGTTGGTGATGGTCACGGTGACTTCGTCGCCCTGCTTGACGGTGAACTCCTGCACGCCGAACGCCGGCGCCATGGACGTCATGTAGACGCGCACCTTGTTGCCGTCGCGGATGACCTTGTTGTCGGTTTCCAGGTTGATGCCATCCTTCTTCGCCCTTTCCACGGTCGGCGCGAAGAACGGATCGTTGCGGTCCCAGAGCTTCTTCGGCTTGATCTGGTCGCGACGGGCCATGATGCAGTCGTGCGGCTCGGCATAGGTCGGGCCGTCATGTACCAGCTTCATTTCCTCGCCAGAGATGTCGATCAGCTGGTCGTTTTCCGGGTGCAGCGGGCCGGTCGGCAGGAAGCGGTCCTTGCCGAACTTGCACAGCGCGACCAGCCACTTGCCATCGGCTTCGCTGGTTTCGCAGAGCGAGGCATGGATATGGCCCGGCTGGTAGTGCACGTCGAGCTTCTGCTTGATGTAGTTGACCTTCTCGCCCTTGTAGGCGCGAACCGCATCGGCCATGTTCCACTTGACCACTTGGCTGTCGATAAACACGGTGGTGTAGGCGTTGCCGCGACCGTCGAAGGTGGTGTGCAGCGGGCCGAGGCCCAGTTCCACTTCGGCGGCGATGGTGTCACGCGGATCGGCCAGTTTGTCGGCGAACAGGTCAGGCAGTTTGGCGATTTCGATCATCGACACGGTCGGCGAGAGCTTGCCGTTGGCGATGAAGTACTTGCCATCGGACGAGGTGTTCAGGCCGTGCGGGTTCTTCGGCACCGGGATATAGCGGGTGAACTGGCTGTCCTTCTCGGCCTTCTTGCGGCCGTCGAGCACCGGCACCTTGGAGTCGCCAAGGGTGATGAACTTGCCGGCCTTGACCGCCTTCTCCGCCGCCTCGATATCGAATACCACGACCCAGTCGCGCTCGTTGCGCATCATGCCGCCGAGGTCGTAGGCCTTTTCCGAGTTGTAGCAGGTGGCAGCGGTGAAGCGGCCGGTGTAGTCGGCGTCGGTGTTGTCGAGGTTGCCGTCGACGATGATCTGGAAGGCCATCTCCATCTTTTCGGCGTCGATGACGTTGTACATGGTGTAGCTGTTTTCATCCTGCAGATCGAAGACCTTGCCGTCGTTCGGGTGCGGGATGACGAATTCGGCGTTGGCGAACACGTACTTGGTGTGCGGCACCTTCTGCAGACGCAGGCCGTGGATGGCCTGGCAGTTCGGCACGGTGATCATCTTGTCGCACTTCATGATATCCAGGCGGATACGAGCGACGCGGGTGTTGGCCTTGTCGTTGATGAACAGGTACTTGCCGTCGTACTTGCCGTCGGTCATGGAGATGTGCGGGTGGTGGCAGTCGCCGTTGAGGAACTTGGCGCTGTCGCCCATGATCGCGCGGCTTTCGTTGGTCAGGCCCCAGCCGGTGGCGGAGTCGACGTTGAACACCGGGATGCGCATCAGTTCGCGCATCGACGGGACGCCCATCACGCGCACTTCGCCCTGGTGGCCGCCGCTCCAGAAGCCGTAGTAGTCGTCCAGTTCGCCTGGCGCGACGTAGATGTTCTGCCGCGCTTCCTTGACCGCTGCGGCCCAGGACTCGCGGCTCATCACTGCGCCACCGAAGGCGGTGGCCGCAACGGCTGCGCCGGTAACCGCGCTGGCGCCGAGGAAGCCACGACGGCTCATGCCGCCCTTCTCCAGCACCTCGGGATTGTTCTTGCTCTTGTCACTCATGGGGTTTCGCTCCTTTGGGACATCTGCTTCAAACACATCGATCGAGTACTTCGCCTGCGGCGATGACTCAGGGTTCCACTACTTGCACTACGGGAATCAGCGACGGGTCGGCCGGTGCCTTCTTGCCGCGCTTGGCGCGCTTGTTCTTCAGGATCAGCGGCGGGCACTTGTTTTCGTTGTGATAAGTCATCTGGCAGTCCAGGCAGTAATGGCACTCGTTGTGGTTGATGTGCCCATCCGGATGGATGGCCTGGATCTCGCATTCCTTGGCGCACAGCTGGCAGGGGCTGCCGCATTCCGGGCGCCGCTTGAGCCAGTCGAACAGGCGGACCTTGCTGCTGATCGACAGCGCCGCACCCAGCGGGCAGACGTAGCGGCAGTACACCTTGCGTGTGAAGATGTTGATGACCAGCAGGAACACCGCGTAGGCGACGAACCACCACTGGCGGTCGAACTTGAGGGTGATGGCGGTCTTGAACGGCTCAACCTCGGCGGCCTTCTCGGCCATCATCATCGACTCGAGCGAGAGCCCGAACAGCACCAGCAGGACGATGTACTTGATCGCCCAGAGCCGCTCGTGCACCGCGAAGGGCAGCTCGTACTGCGGAACCTTCAGCTTGCGTGCCGCCTCGTTGATCAGCTCCTGCAGCGCACCGAACGGGCACAGCCAGCCGCAGAACACGCCACGGCCCCAGAGCAGAATGCTGGCGGCGGTGAAGGTCCAGATGATGAAGATCACCGGATCGGAGAGGAACAGCTCCCAGCGGAAGTCCTGAAACAGCGCATGGGTGAAGGTCAGCACGTTGACTACCGACAGCTGACCGAGGGCGTACCAGCCGATGAACACCACGGTGAACACCAGGTAGCCACGGCGCAGCCAGTGCAGGAACTCCGGCCGCTGGGTGAACTTGTCCTGCAGGAACAGGATGACCGTCAGCAGGCCCAGCGCCGCGAGGATCACGCCGATCTGGAACGACTTCTGGTACCAGATGTTGACCCACACCGGGCGGTTGGCTTCTTCGATGGCGGCCAGTTCCTCGGCGGTAGGCTGTGGGCGTTCGATGTACTGCTCGGGCATCTGATACGGCAGTTCGAAGCTGGTGAACATGCCGCTGATCGGGCCGGTCTGGCGCCGCACCAGCAGCTCCAGTGTCCAGGGCGAGCCCGGATCGAACGCGGCGTGCTCACGGACGATGAACACTGCCATCTCGCGGAAATCCGGAATGCCGTCGGCATACACGTCGTCCAGGCGCTGGAAGTCCATGTCGCGGAAGCTGATGACGTTGCCGAACTGGCGCAGCTGGACCCGATCGAAGATGCCGCCGCGCACATAGCCCGAGCCCTTGAACGAGTATTCGCCGCTGCCCATCACCGCGACGGCGTGCTCGCCTGGCTTGAGCTCGTCCATCAGGGTGCGGTAGTGCGCGTCGCCGAGCAGCGCGCGGCCGATGGTCGGCGGATTCAGATGGGTGGCGTAGAGGTCGATGAAGGTGTCCTGCACCTCATCGGCCGTGGCCTCGTCGATGCCTTCGCCCTCGGTGCCCTTGAACGCCTCGTCGATGTCGCCCTTGGTCAGGTGCAGGCGGCGGATCGCGCCGTTGCCGGTCAGCTCGCTCCAGGTGGCCTCTTCGTAGTAATCCTGGCGGACGGTCGCCGGCTTCTGCGCGATGCCGGCGTTGTCTTCCACCAGCCCCAGCGACACCGCGACATCGTGGGCGGCGCGCATGACGATCTCGTTGACCACCATCACCGTGACGGTGGCACCGGTGACGGCATCGATGGTGACCGCATTCTCGTCCCGGGAGCGACCGACCACGACGCGCTGATCGACCCGGATACCCTGGTACTTGGCGTTGAACGCGTGCAGCTCTTCTTCGGGAATGCCGATCAGCAGGATCGGTTCATGGTGCTCAAGCACATAGGCATCGACGATCACACCCTGCGGATCGAGCAGCACCTGCATGTTGATGGGTTTGCCGGAATAGGCGGGAATGTCCACCACATTGATGGACTGAAAGGCGTAGCCGAGTACCTCGTCACCCTTGGTGATCGTGCGGACCTGATAGTCGCCCTCGGCTGCCGAGAGACTGGCACCGGGGAAGAACTTGTCGAGGCGCTGCTGCTCGGCTGCATATTCTTTGGCCTGCAGCGACGATGCGCAGACGCTCAGGATCAGCAGAATGACAAAGCCCTTGACCCAGGTACTGAACGTACCGGCCAGCGACCAGATTTCACGGGAAGCCATCGAGTTACCTGCTTGTACGGTTGGCGTAAGCGGATGGTAGGTGAGCCTCTACATGCCTCCCCTTGATTGCAATCAAGGACTCCCCCGGCGACTGGTTTCGTTGTCCCATGTCAAAAGAACACCATGACCGTGAACAAAGACATTGTAATGACCAGCCTAGGTCAATGCACAAAAAAAGCGAGCGAGGCGGCGCGGATAGCGCCCAGAGCGGGAGCTGCGCCCATGCAGGCGCAGCCGGAGGGAGGTGACGCGCTCAGTGGCGGCCCGGCGGTGTGAGATAGGCCGCCGTCGCACCGCGCGTGGCTTCACTGGCCTTGATTTCCATCCTGGCGATGCTACGCAGATGCACCTGATCCGGGCCATCGGCAAAGCGCAGGGCGCGGCCACCGGTCCACATGTCGGCCAGCGGCGTGTCCGGCGTCAGGCCCATGGCGCCGTAGACCTGGATCGCGCGGTCGACCACGTTGATGTGCATGCGCGGCACCAGCGCCTTGATCATGGAGATTTCCTTGCGCGCCGCCTTGGCGCCGACCTCGTCGATCATCCAGGCCGTCTTGAGCACCAGCAGTCGCGCCTGCTCGATCTCGATACGCGACTCGGCGATCCAGTCGGCGACATTGGAATACTGCTGCAGGTACTTGCCGAACGCCTTGCGCTCCTGGCAGCGCTCGACCATCAGTTCCAGCGCCAGCTCGGCCATGCCGATCGAGCGCATGCAATGATGAATGCGCCCTGGCCCCAGGCGCGCCTGCGCCATCATGAAGCCGTCGCCGTCCCTGCCCAACAGGTTGCTCGCCGGCACCCGCACATTGCGCAGCAGAAGTTCGCTGTGACCTTCCGGGGCGATGTGGTTCATCACCGGGATGTTACGCACCAGTTCGACACCGGGCGTGTCGAACGGCACCAGGATCATGCTCTGCTGCTGATGGGTCTCGGCGTTCGGGTCGGTCTTGCCCATGACGATCAAGAGCTTGCAGTTGGGATGCGAGGCGTTGGTGATGAACCACTTGCGACCGTTGATCACGTAGTCGTCGCCGTCGCGACGGATCAGCGTCTGGATGTTGGTAGCGTCGGAAGACGGCACGTCCGGTTCGGTCATGGCGAAGGCCGAGCGGATCTCGCCTTCGAGCAACGGCGTGAGCCAGCGCTGACGCTGTTCGGGCGTGGCGAACATGTGCAGCAGCTCCATGTTGCCGGTGTCCGGTGCGTTGCAGTTGAACACTTCCGAAGCCCAGTGCACGCGCCCCATGATTTCCGCCAGCGGCGCGTACTCGAGATTGCTCAGGCCCATGCCCGGCTCGTCTTCGCCGAGCGACGGCAGGAACAGGTTCCACAGCCCTTCCGAACGGGCCAGCGCCTTGAGGTCGTCCATGAACGACACCGGGTACTGCCCCGCCGCCACCTCCGCGTGCCAGGCCCCGATGCGCGGCACGATGTGCTGGTCCATGAAGGCGCGCAGCTGCTGGCGCAGCGCCTCGACGCGTGGGCTGTAGGCGAAATCCATGGCTAACCTCTGCTGATCGGGAAACGATGCAGCCACCTTAGCCCCCGCTGCCGCTAAAGCAACGAGGCTACGGCGACTGAATCAGGCCCGATAAGCACGGAGCGAAGCGCCAGCCGAATTGACCCTGATCATGACTGCGACTGGCAAAACTGGTATGCAGCGCAGCCTCACCAGTGCAGGTAGAACATGCCTTTGGCGAGCACGACGATACCGATCATCTGCAGCAGGATCGCCCAGTGGATGGCACGGTAGCGGGTGGGCGTCATGCGTCCCTTGCGCAGCAGGACGGCGACCAGGCCGAAGGTGATGAACACGCCGATCGCCAGCAGAATCTTCAGCGCCAGCAAGGTGGCGAAGCTGCTGGCAAACGGATCGGCCAGCGCCTCGCGGTGATACCAGCCCAGGCCGATGCCGGCACCGTAGACGAACAGCACCACCCAGTGCAGTACCACCCGCGAACGCGCCCCGACCGCACGCTCCACCAGCGGCATGACTTGCTCGCCGACCTGCTGGCGGATGCGGCCAAGGATCATCACCTCGAAGAACAGCGTGCCGATGAAGAAGATCGCGGCCAGCAGATGCACCACGTGCAGAACGGAATAACTCATCAGCGCCTCCTCGGTGTCAGTCAGCCGCGATCATCCCCCAACACCCGCCGCGGGACTACCTGCCCGCCGTCATTTCGCCGCCGCGGTGATCCGCGCGCCGTCACGTTCGATGTGCTGCCCCTGCAGGAAGCGGTCATCGGATGTACGAATGCGAGCAACGCTGCCATCTTCGCGCTTGACCACATACAGCGTCTGCTCGAGCCCGGCAGCCTGCTGCGCGCCCTGCCCCATCAGGTAGCCGATGCCGCCACCGACCAGCGCCCCGACCGGGCCACCCGCCGCAGCTCCGAGCATGAAGCCACTGAGCCCACCGAAACCACCGCCGACCGCGCGGTCCTCATGCACTTCCAGAACCTCGTCTGCGCTGGCCAGACCGCTTGCCAGAATCGCTGCTGCTGCCATCAGAACCATTGCCTTTTTCATGTCACGTTCCTATCGAGTAATGAGTTGCACCCATTCTCTTCTTCACAAAGCATGCCCAATATTTAACTCAATAAAATCAAATAGATAATAAACTAATGGTAGATATGACCAGCAAGCTATAAGTCATAAAAACCATTCACAGAGTATTTTTAACCCTGGCGCGCCAGTATCTTTTACCTAGACTCAGAGGCAGGCTCCGGAGGTCTGATGATTCAGTGCAAACGCGCATACGAACCACCGTCGCTGGAAGACGGCCAGCGCATACTGGTCGACCGGTTGTGGCCAAGGGGTTGCCGCAAGGACACCCTGGGGCTGCACGCATGGCTGCCGGACCTGGCGCCTTCCACGGCACTGCGCAAGGCGTTCAAGGGCGGGGAGATCGGGTTTGCGACGTTTTGCCAGCGCTATCGGGACGAACTGGCCGGCCACCCCGAACACTGGTGGGCGCTACTGGAGATGGCTGGGCGCGGCACGCTGACGCTGATCTACGCCGCCCAGGACGAGCGTCAGAACAATGCCCGGGTGCTGGCCGAATGGCTGGAGGAGGAAATGCAGCGACTGGAGCGTCCCAGCTCGCCGGCCTGCCTTGCCGGCGAACTGGACGGAAGGATCAACGGCGACGGTTGACCGTCATGGCCGCGCGAATCAGGTCGGCGCCGATTTCCGCTTCGTAGGTTTTCCAGACCGGCAGCATCTGCTCGCGCCAGGCCTGGCGCTCTTCCGGCGTCAGGGTGATCAGCTGGCTGCTGCCGCTGGCGAGAATGCGCTCGCGATCGCGGCGATTCACGGCCGCGGCCTCTCGGTTCACCGCCTGGGTCACCTCGAGAATGATGCCCTCCAGCTCCGAGCGTACGGCGAAGGGCATGCTCAACCAGAACTCGTTGTTGGTGATCAGCATGTAGTCGAGCACGCCGTGGTTGCTCTCGGTGATGTACGGCTGAACGCTGTGCATGTTCTGGCTGAGGATGTTCGACCAGGGATTCTCGGCGCCCTGGACCACACCGCCCTTGAGCGATTCATAGACCTTGGCGAACGGCAGCACGACCGGCTTGGCGCCGACGACGGCGAACTGCGACTCGAGCACCGGCGACGGCTGGATGCGGAAGGCCAGCCCACTGGCATCGCTCGGCTTGCGCAGCGGTGTGGTCGCGGATAGCTGCTTCAGGCCGTTGTTCCAGTAAGCCAGGCCGTAGACGCCATGGGCCGCCATCGAACGCAGCAGCTCACGCGCCGCCTCGCGCTTCTGAAAACGCTGCAGCGCTTCGGCGTCATCGAACAGGAAGGGCAGGTCGAACAGCTGCAGTTTCTTGGTGTAGGGCGCGAACTTCGACATCGACGGCGCCAGCAGCTGCACCTTGTTGTCGAACAGTGCCTGCATCTCCTCGGCATCGCCGACCAGGGTCGAGTTCGGATAGACCTCGACCTTGATCTTGCCTGCCATGCGCTCCTCGACCAGCTGCTTGAGCAGCAGCGCGCCCTTGCCCTTGGGCGTGTCGTCCGCCACCACGTGGGCGAATTTGATGACGATCGGCGCATCGGCGGCCATCGCCGGAGCACTCAACCAATACAGGGCTGCGATCAGCGCAGCGACACAAGACTTGTACATCTGACCCCCAACGGGAAAAGCCCGAAGGCGCCTCGTGAGCACCGTTCGAGTAGTTGATCGATTTTGATAAGGCCTGGGCTGGCGCAGGCGCGCAGCCGGTCTTTTATCTGAGGCGGCCAGATCAGCGCGTGTGGCAGTCGCCGGCTGGCCTTTATTGGAATGTGGCTGGCGGGGAAATCGGCGCGAGAGCCGTCGCCAGCCAGACGAAAGTCTTAGTGATCAACGCGTGCGGCACAAGGCCGAAAAAGCCCGACCAGCTCTCAAAACGAGACTTTGGTCGTAATTCGGCAGGCTTTGCCACAGGGCCTGCGGGAACGCTCCGGCAGCAGAGGCCGGAGCGGTCGGGTCAGCGACGATTGACGGTCAGCGCCGCGCGCAGGATGTCACTGCCGATCTGCGCCTCGAACGACTTCCACACCGGCTGCATCTTCGCCCGCCAGGCCTGGCGCTGCTCCGGCGTCAGGGTGACCAGCGTGGCGCCGCCACTGGCGAGCAGCTGTTCGCGTTCACGCGCGTTGATCGAGGCGGCCTCGGCGTTCACCGTCTGGGTGACCTCGAGCAGGATGCCGTCCAGCTCCGAGCGCACCGCAAAGGGAATGCTGGTCCAGAACCTGGAGTTGGTCACCAGCATGTAGTTGAGCACGCCATGGTTGGTTTCGGTGACATAGCTCTGCTGGCTGCCGGCGCTCTGTCCGCGGATGTTCGACCAGGGCCCCTCGGTGCCCTGCACGGTGCCGCTCTGCATCGCCTTGGACACCTCGGAGAACGGCAGGCGCACGGCTTTGGCATCCACCGCGGCGAACTGTGCCTCGAGCACCGGCGACGGCTGGATACGGAACGCCAGACCCGCCGCATCGGCCGGATTGCGCAGCGGCTGATTGGCCGACAGCTGCTTGAGACCGTTATTCCAGTAGGCCAGCCCGTAGATGCCCCGATCGGCCATCGAGCGCAGCAGCTCGCGGCTGGTTTCGCGTTTCTGGAAACGCGCGACGGCCGCCTCGTCATCGAACAGGAACGGCAGGTCGAACACTTCCAGCTTCGGCGAATACTCGATGAACTTGGACAGCGAGGGCGCCAGCATCTGCACCTTGTTGTCCAGCAGTGCCTGCATCTCGTCGGCGTCGCCGACCAGCGTCGAATTCGGGTACACCTCGACCTCGACCTGGCCGGCCAGGCGCTCGCGCACCAGCTTCTGGAACAGCAGCGCGCCCTTGCCCTTCGGCGTGTCGTCGCCGACCACGTGGGCGAACTTGATGACGATGGGTTCCGCGGCTTGCGTGATGACTGGCGACAGCAGCAGGAACAGCGCCGCACAGGGCGCAACAACCAGAGACTTGAACAACTTTTTACCCCCACGGGAAATAAGCTCGGCACGGCGCCTCGTGAGCTCCGTTCGAGTGGTTTTGCGATTGGATGTGGTTCAGCCCACGCCTGGTAGGGCGTTGCCGAGATGTGTAGCGCGGGATCAGCGCACGGCGAACGAATTCGCAGGCTGATCTTTATTGGAATGGCGGTGACTGTTCAGTATCGGTTGGATATGCCCGGTCATCGAGCCGCGAAGTGTTGGCTATCAGCGGCTCTGGCACAAGGCTTGAAGCTCCGACCAGCTCTCAAAACCGGACATTGCATCGTTCAACCTCGGCGAACTTTATCGCCGCCTCCGGCTTCTACTGGCAACGCCCCGCCACTGGCCAATGCAATGACGCCCGCACAAACCGACCCGCAACCCATCGTGATCGACTGCCTGATCGTCGGCGGCGGCCCCGCGGGCCTCACCGCGGCACTGTACCTGGCGCGCTTCCGACGCAGCTGCATGGTGGTGGACGCCGGCTCGAGCCGGGCTTCGTGGATTCCGCGCTCGCGCAACTACCCGGGCTTTCCACCGGGCATCAACGGCAACGACCTGCTGGCAAGGCTGCGCGAACAGGCCAGCGGCTATGGCGCCCGCCTCGAACAGGGCCACGTCGAGCACATCGAGCCCCACGCCGAAGGCTTCAGCGTGCGCTACGGCGATCGCCTGTGCATAACGCGGCGGATCATTCTCGCCACCGGAATCGAGGACACGCTGCCGGACATGCCCGGCGTCGAAAAGGCCATCGACGAAGGCAAGGTGCGGCTGTGCGCGATCTGCGATGGCTACGAGGTCAATGGCGACAACGTCGCGGTCTACGGCGAGGCGGAAAGCGCCATCACCCACGCGGTGTTCCTGCGCACCTTCACCGACCGGGTCACCGTGATCGTGCATGGCGAGCAGGATGCCTGCGATCAGGCCATCGCCCTGGCCGAGCACTACGCCATTCGCCTGATCGGCGACCGCGTCGAGTCCCTGCACCCCTGCGAGACCGGCATCGAACTGCTGACCTGTCGCGGCGAGCGGCACCACTTCGACATCATCTACCCCAGTCTCGGTGCGCGCTTTCGCTCCGAACTCGCCGTGCAGCTCGGCCTCGACTGCGACGAGTGCGGCGGCGTCAATGTGGACGGACATCGGCAGACTTCGCTACGCGGCCTCTATGCGATCGGTGACGTGACCATGGGCCTGAAGCAGATCAGCGTCGCCATCGGCCAGGCCGCGCAGGCCGCGACCGCCGTACACAACAGCCTGGAAGCCAACCCCTGGGGTGGCTCGGCGGCTACCCGCGCCTAGAGCAGTTCGCGCAGAAGCCTCCGGCCGGCGAATCGTGCCGCGGCCGAACCCGGCAACATCCATGCGCCACCGAAGGTCCAGCGGCCTGTGCGGTGAGTTGGTTGAGGCAAGCTCGGATGAACATGACTCCAAGACAGGGCGCTGCGACGAGTCATAGCGGGCTATGGTAAGGAGCAGCAACGCAGTATCGGGGCCATGGGCGCCGAAATTGACCCACTGAACTTACCAAACAGGCCACTAGACTTAGACAAGCCTCGCAGCGGAGCACCTCATGTCACTCAGCGTCTTCGACCTGTTCAAGATCGGCATCGGCCCGTCCAGCTCGCACACCGTCGGACCGATGCGCGCGGCGTTGCGCTTTGCCGAGGGTCTGCGCAACGAGGAACTACTCGCCGCCACCGACCACCTCAGGGTCGAGCTGTACGGCTCGCTCGGTGCCACCGGCAAGGGCCACGGCAGCGACAAGGCTGTGCTACTGGGGCTCGAGGGCGAGCTACCGGAGCGCGTGGACACCGCAAGCATTCCCCAGCGCATGGCAGCGATGCGTGAATCCCGCGAGCTGCGCCTGCTCGGCGAGAAGGTCATCCACTTCGATATCAGCAACGACCTGCAATTCATCCGCAAGCCGCTGGCCTTCCACCCCAACGGCATGATCTTCCGCGCCTTCGACAGCGCCGGCCTGCAGGTGCGCAGCCGCGAATACTATTCGGTGGGCGGTGGTTTCGTGATCGACGAGCAGGCCGCCGGCGACGACCGCATCGTCGAGGACGCCACCACGCTGCCCTACCCCTTCCACAGTGCCGCCGAGCTGCTGCAGCACTGCACCACGCACGGGCTGTCCATCAGTCAGCTGATGCTGGCCAACGAGGCGGCCTGGCGCCCGGAGGCGGAAACCCGCGCCGGCCTGCTGCGCATCTGGCAGGTGATGCAGGACTGTGTCAAAGCGGGCTGCCGCACCGAAGGCGTCATGCCCGGCGGCCTCAAGGTCCAGCGCCGTGCCGCCGGGCTGTACCGTCAGCTCAGCGAACACCCGGAAGCCAATCTGCGCGATGCCCTGAGCGTACTCGACTGGGTCGACCTCTACGCCCTCGCGGTCAACGAGGAGAACGCCAGCGGCGGCCGCGTAGTCACCGCGCCAACCAACGGCGCCGCCGGGATCGTACCGGCGCTGCTGCACTACTACATGCGCTTCATTCGTGGTGCCAATGAGGATGGGGTAGTGCGGTTTCTGCTGACGGCGGCGGCCATCGGCATCCTCTACAAGGAAAATGCGTCGATCTCGGGGGCCGAGGTTGGCTGCCAGGGCGAGGTCGGCGTGGCCTGCTCCATGGCTGCCGGGGCGCTGTGCGAAGTGCTCGGCGGTACGCCGCAACAGGTCGAAAACGCCGCCGAGATCGGCATGGAGCATAACCTGGGACTGACCTGCGACCCGGTCGGCGGGCTGGTTCAGGTGCCCTGCATCGAGCGCAACGCCATGGGCGCGGTGAAGGCGATCAACGCCGCACGCATGGCCCTGCGTGGCGACGGTAGCCACTTCATCTCACTGGACAAGGTGATCCGCACCATGCGCCAGACGGGCGCCGACATGAAGAGCAAGTACAAGGAAACTGCCCGTGGCGGGCTGGCGGTGAACATCATCGAGTGCTGAGGTTGATGCTGCGCATGTGCAAGTGCGCCCCCAAGACCTGATGCCCCCGCCGGCATAGCGCGCGGGCTGCCCACGAATCAACTGGGCGCGGCCAAACGGGCCCAGCCGAGACGGCGCGGCGTACCTCACCCCTCCGACTTGCCCACCCCATGCTCGCGCAGTTTGTTGGCGATGGTGGTGTGCGACACGCCGAGCCGCTTGCCCAGCTGGCGGCTGCTCGGGAATTGCTTGTACAGCCCTTCCAGCACGGCCTTCTCGAAGCGCCCGACGATGCTCGCCAGATCGCCCTCCAGCGAGAAATCGCCCAGCGGCTGCGCCGCGCCGTAGCCCGGCAGGCGGATGTGCTCGGGCTTGATGGTGCCGCCCTCGCACAGCGAAACCGCCTGGAACAGGGTGTTCTCCAGCTGCCGCACGTTGCCCGGCCAGTGGTAGCCGGCCAGCCGCTCCAGCGCCTGCGGCGAGAGCGTCGGCAGCGGACAGCCGATCTGCCGGCTGGCCTGGTCGATGAAGTGCAGCGCCAGCGGCTGCAGGCCGTCGAGGCAATCGCGCAGCGGCGGAATATGTAGCGATAGCACGTTAAGCCGGTGATACAGATCCTGGCGAAACTGTCCGCTGGCGCAGAGCTCGGAGAGATCGAGCTGGGTCGCGCAGATCACCCGCACATCGAGATAAACCTCCTCGTCGCTGCCGACCCGACGGAAGCCGCCGTCCTGCAGGAAGCGCAGCAGCTTGGCCTGCAGCCGCGGGCTCATCTCGCCGACGCCATCGAGAAACAGCGTACCGCCTGCGGTCAGCTCCAGCAGGCCGAGCTTGCCTTCCGGCCGCGCGCCTTCGAAGGCGCCGGGGCCGTAACCGAACAGCTCGGTCTCGGCCATCGACTCCGGCAGGCCGGCGCAGTTGAGCGCCATGAAGGGTGACTGCCCACGCGGGCTCGACAGGTGACAGGCGCGCGCCAGCAGTTCCTTGCCGGTGCCGGTCTCGCCCTCGATCAGCAGCGGCGCATCCAGCGGTGCCATGCGCCGTGCCTCGCGCACCACCGCGGCCATCACTTTCGAGCTCTGGAAGATGCTGTCGAAGCCGCGCAGCTCCTGCTTGCGCACCTGGTAGATGCGTTCACCGACCCGGTCGGCGCGATGCAGGGTCAGCACCGCGCCGGCCAGTGCCTCGCTGTCGTCGTGTTCGGATTGCAGCGGGGCGATGTCGGCGAGAAACACGTCGCCTTTGATCTTCACCCGCAGGCCGTTGATCCGCGCCTTGTTGGCACGCACCAGTTCGGGCAGGTCGAAGTCCTCGGCGTAGCGCGACAGACTCATGCCCGGCACTTCGTCGACGCGCACGCCGAGCAACTGCGCGGCGGCACGATTGGCGGCGACGATGGCACCGCTCATGTCGATGGACAGGACCGGGAATTCCAGCGCGCCGAGCAGCGCGTTGAGTTCCAGGGAATGCCGCTCGCTGGGCATCAGGCTGACCTTGCGTAGCTCGAACACGCCGGGCAGCGCCTCGATCTTCGGCCGCAGGGCCTGCAGCTGCAGGTTCATCAGGTTGGGACAGTGCAGGTAGATGGCGTTGCCCTGCTCGCCGCCGACCTCGCCGCGGGCGACGTTGATGCCGTAGTCGACCAGCAGGTTGAGCATGTCGCGCAGGATGCCGACGCGGTTCTGGCAGAGAATCTTGATACGCATGGCGAAGCCCTGTTGTTTTGTTGTGGGGCCGGCGCTGCAGTGCAGCGCAAATTATCGTCAAGATTATTTGACAGTTTGCTCGATTGGCAACGCCGCCGATCCGGCTGCCGATCTCCCTGTCATGGATTTCTTACAGCGCAACACCGCGCACATGCGACATTGCGCCACAGCGCCTCTCCCCTGCGGCACGCCTTCGCGTTCGAATGAAGGCAACAACAAGATGCCCAAGCGGCCCAGGAGAAGCGATGAAGACCACCCACTACGTAGCCCGCGAACCGGACGCGCAGGGGCATATTCATTACCCCGACGCCGAGCACGCGGTGTGGCAGACGCTGGTCGAGCGTCAGCTGAAACTGCTCGACGGGCGCGCCTGCGACGAGTACCTCGACGGCCTCGAGCAGCTCGCCCTGCCCCACGAGCGCATCCCGCAGCTCGGCGAGATCAATCGCGTGCTGGCCGCCACCACGGGATGGCAAGTGGAGCGCGTACCGGCGCTGATCCCCTTCCAGCGCTTTTTCGAACTGCTGGCGAGCAAGCGTTTTCCCGTCGCGACCTTTATCCGCACCCCGGAAGAGCTGGACTACCTGCAGGAGCCGGACATCTTCCACGAGATCTTCGGTCACTGCCCGCTGCTGACCAACCCCTGGTTCGCCGAATTCACCCACACCTACGGCCAGCTCGGCCTCGAGGCCAGCAAGGAGGAGCGGGTGTTCCTTGCCCGCCTGTACTGGATGACCGTCGAGTTCGGCCTAGTGGATACGCCCGCCGGCCGGCGCATCTATGGCGGCGGCATCCTTTCCTCGCCGAAGGAAACGCTCTACAGCCTGTCCGCCGAACCCGAGCACCAGCCGTTCGACCCGCTGGAGGCGATGCGCACGCCCTATCGCATCGACATCCTGCAGCCGCTGTACTTCGTCCTGCCGGACCTCAAGCAGCTGTTCGACCTCGCCCAGCAGGACATCATGGCGATGGTGCGCGAGGCCATGCGCATGGGCCTGCACCAGCCGAAGTTTCCGCCGAAGGCGGCGTAGCGTGGACAACGCCGCAGGCTTGTCCACGCGTTTCGCTGGTCGAAGCCGACGCGTGGAAAACGCTTCGCGGTTTTCCACGGGGTGGCCATCCACCCTACGCTGATCTAAACCCTGCGGAAGGAACCTGGCCGCGAAGCCTCCTACTTTGTAGGGTGGATAACGCCGAAGGCTTATCCACGCGGCCAGTAAGCCTCGCCATTTCACCTACCCTTTCCAATCATCAAACAAAAGGACCACTAACATGACCGCCCTCGCCCAAGCCCAATGCGAAGCCTGCCGCGCCGATGCACCCAAAGTGTCCGATGAAGAACTGGCCGAGCTGATCCGCGAAATCCCCGACTGGAACATCGAAGTGCGCGGCGACCACATGGAGCTGGAGCGTGTCTTCCTGTTCCGCAACTTCCGCCACGCCCTGGCCTTTACCAATGCCGTCGGCGCCATCGCCGAGGAGGTCGGCCACCATCCCGCCCTGCTCACCGAATGGGGCAAGGTCACCGTCACCTGGTGGAGCCATGAGATGCGCGGCCTGCACCGCAACGACTTCATCATGGCCGCGCGTACTGACCAGCTCGCCGCCAGCGCGGAGGGCCGCAAGTAATGCACTTCGGCCAGATTCCCCGCGTGCCCGGCGACCCGATCCTCGGCCTGATGGACCTGTATCGCGCCGACACCAACCCGGCCAAGCTCGACCTGGGTGTCGGCGTCTACAAGGACGCCCAGGGCCTGACGCCGATCCCGCGCGCGGTGAAGCTGGCCGAGCAGCGCCTGGTGGACAGTGAGCAGACCAAGAGCTACATCGGCGGCCACGGCGACGCCCAGTTCGGTGCCCTCTTGCTGCGTCAGGTGCTCGGCAGCCGCGCCATTGCCCTCGGCGAGCAGCGTGCCGGCTGCACCCAGGCGCCGGGCGGCACCGGCGCGCTGCGCCTGGCCGGCGAGTTCATCGCCAAATGCCTGCCCGGGCGCAGCATCTGGCTGAGCGATCCCACCTGGCCGATCCACGAAACCCTGTTCGCCGCCGCCGGCCTGCGCGTGCAGCACTACCCCTACGTCGGCGCCGACAACCGCCTCGATGTCGACGGCATGCTCGCCACGCTGCAACAGGTGCCGCCTGGCGACGTGGTGCTGCTGCACGCCTGCTGCCACAACCCCACCGGCTTCGACCTGAGTCACGACGATTGGCTGCGGGTACTGGACGTGGTGCGCGCACGCGAATTGCTGCCGCTGTTCGACTTCGCCTACCAGGGCTTCGGCGACGGACTGGAAGAGGACGCCTGGGCAGTTCGACTGTTCGCCGAAACGCTGCCGGAGATGCTCATCACCAGTTCCTGCTCGAAGAACTTCGGCCTCTACCGCGAGCGTACCGGAGCGCTGATCGCCGTCACCAGCGATGCCGAGCGTCTGCTCGACGTGCGCAGCCAGCTAGCCTCCTTGGCACGCAACCTCTGGTCGACGCCACCGGCCCACGGCGCCGCGGTGGTGGCGACGATCCTGGCCGATGAGCCGCTGCGGCAGATCTGGCAGGACGAGGTGGAGCGCATGCGCCGGCGCATCGCCAGCCTGCGTCAGGGGCTGGTCGAGGCGCTGACGCCCTATGGGCTGGCCGAGCGCTTCTCCCACATCGCCCGGCAGCGGGGGATGTTCTCCTATACCGGCCTGACCGCCGAGCAGGTACGCCGGCTGCGCGCCGCAGATTCGGTGTATCTGGTGGAAAGCGGTCGCGCCAACGTCGCCGGGCTGGATGCCGAGCGCCTGGACGATCTGGCCAGGGCCATTGCACGGGTGGTGCAGGCCTGAACGATGTGAAGGTGCGCGCCGGTGACGCCGCTTCTGGCGACGCCGCCGGGTGCGCCGGAGCGAGAGAGCAGAGGCGCGGCTCGTGACCACGCGACTGGCTGCCGCAGCAGCGCCGGCACAGTAGCGCCGCAAGCTTTCAACCGGCTTTCAACGCGCGGCCGAGCTGCCTATGCTGGAGTCTGGCGCTCTACCCGGCCGATGCCATGACCGACTCCGTCACCATTCGGCAACAGCTCGCCGCCCTGCATCAGCAGGGCTTCGTGCTGCTGCCTGCCGTACTCGATCCCGCGGGCATCGCGACGCTGCGCGAAGCCATCGAACCCATCCACTGGGATTACCAGGGCCTGGTCGACGACCACTACAAGTGCGTCTTCAATCGCTCGCCGTTCTGGCTGCGCTTTCTCGATCTGCCCGGGGTGATCGGACTGGCCGAGGCGGCGCTCGGCACGGACTGCCACATCATCGGCCAGACCGCCTGGCGCAGCCGCCCGGGCTTTATCGGCGGCGAGCTGCATGCCGACTACCTGGCCATGGAGCTGCCGGAAAGCCTGCTCGCCGACCCCACCTTCGAGCTGCCGATGCAGGTCTGCACCGCACACCTGTATCTGGACGACATCGACGCCGACCTCTGCCCGACGCTGGTCATCCCCGGCAGCCACCGCGCCGGACGCAAACCGCTGCCGGGCGAAACCCAGTGGCACGGCCGCGCGGCCGAGCCAGTGCTGTGCAAGGCTGGCGACGTGCTGCTGTTTCGCAGCGACCTCTGGCACGCCGGCAGCCGCAACCGCAGCGCCGAACGCAGCCGCTACCTGCTGCAGATCCACTATGGTCGGCGCATGGTGGCGCAGAAGTTCTCGCCCTACCTGCACTTCCGCTTCAATCCCGAGGTGCTGGCTGCCGCCACGCCGCGCCAGCGCCGCCTGCTCGGTGAGCACGAGGCGGCCGAATACGACTGAACCCCTGGCACCGAACCTGCATCGACCGAGGCCCGCCGCGCCCGCGCGGCCATCGACTCGCATTCGACAGATGAGGATTCGCCATGATCAGCAGTCGTGAACAGGTCACCCAGATGATCGTCGCCGCCAAGGTGCGCAAGGGCCTGAAATGGGCGCATGTCGCCGAAAGCATCGGTATGTCCAAGGAGTGGACCACCGCCGGTTGCCTCGGCCAGATGGCCTTCGACAAGGCCCAGGCCGAGACCCTGGGGCAGCTCTTCGAGCTCTCCGACGAAGCCGTCGCCTGGCTGCAGATCGCCCCCTACAAGGGCTCGCTGCCCACCGCGGTGCCGACCGACCCGCTGATCTACCGCTGGTACGAACTGGTCAACGTCTACGGCACCACCATCAAGGAGCTGATCCACGAGGAATTCGGTGACGGCATCATGAGCGCCATCGACTTCTCCATGGATATCCAGCGCCAGAGCGACCCCAAGGGCGACCGCGTCAACGTCGTGCTGTCCGGCAAGTTCCTGCCCTACAAAAGCTACTAAGGGTCCGGGCCAAACCCATCAGCAGGTGCGGACCTCCCCGCGCGCCAGGCTTTCCACGTTATTGCCCAGCGGAGCCCGCCGCGTTCAGGTCCGCACCGCGCTCGCGCAGCGCCTGGAGCAATTCCTTGCGCTGGTCGGGATCGCACTCGGTGGCCAGCTACGGAGAGAATGTCGCTCCGCTTGTGGGAGCCTCGCGCTAGGGCGCCATTCCGGTGCGTGCAGCCAACTCGTTGCACCAGCAAGGGCCAGCCTTGATGACCACGTCATCGCCCCGCGCGCCGAGTTGGCCGATCGGTCAGCAATGGCATGGCATCTGCAATCTGGCTGCATCCACCTTGCGGAGCATCCACGATGAAACAGCCCGTCGATACCGACTACCCCCTGAGCGAAGTGCCAGCCGGCGCGCGCAAGGGGCTGTGGTCCACCTCCATCCTGCTGTTCGGCTTCACCTTCTTCACCGCCACCATGTTCGCCGGCGGCAAGATCGGCCTGGCCTTCGACTTCAAGACCATGCTCTGGGCCGCGGTCATCGGCAACCTGCTGCTCGGCCTCTATGCCGCCGCGCTTGGGCTGATCGCCTGCCGCAGCGGGTTGAACTCGGTGCTGATGGGGCGCTTCTGCTTCGGCGAGGTCGGCAGCCGGCTGTCCGACTTCCTGCTCGGCTTCACCCAGATCGGCTGGTACGCCTGGGGCACGGCGACCATCGCCATCGTCCTGGTGCGCCTGCTGGCGTTGCCGGAAAGCTGGACGCTGCCGTTGATGGTGCTGTTCGGCTTCGGCTTCTGCCTGACCGCCTTCGTCGGCTACAAGGGCCTCGACCTGCTCTCGCGCATCGCGGTGCCGGCGATGCTGATCCTGTTGATCGCTTCGCTGTGGACCGCGACCCGTGACATTGGCGGGCTGGACGGCCTGCTGGCGGTGCAGCCGGGCGACAGCCTGACCCTCGGCATGGCCATCACCATGATCTTCGGCACCTTCGTCAGCGGCGCGACCCAGGCCACCAACTGGACGCGCTTCGCCCGTAGCAGCAAGGTCGCCGTATGGGCCAGTCTGACCGGCTTCTTCATCGGCAACGGCCTGATGATCGTCGCCGGCGCCTACGGGGCCATCGTCTACCAGCAGCCGGATATCGTCGAAGTGCTGGTGCTGCAGGGTCTGTCGATGGCCGCGGTGGTGATGCTCTTTCTCAACCTCTGGACCACCCAGGACAACACCATCTACAACTTCGCCGCGGCCGGCTGCAACCTGCTGCGCACCGAGCGCCGCCGCCTGGTAACCCTTGGTGGTGCCTTCGTCGGCACGCTGCTGGCGCTGGGCGGCATGTACGAGCTGCTGATCCCCTTTCTGATCCTGCTCGGCTCGATCATCCCGCCCATCGGCGGCGTGATCATGGCCGACTACTTCTACCGCCATCGCGGGCAGTACCCGAAGCTGGCCGAAGCGCACCTGCCCAGGTACAACAGCCTGGGCCTGGCGGCCTATGTGCTGGGCGCTGCCTGCGCCTACTTCTCGCCCTGGGTGGCGCCCATCGTCGGCATACTGGTGGCCGCCGCAGCCTATATTGTGCTGTACGAGGGCCAGCGCCTGGCCCTGTCGCGCACGGTGCTGACGCAAACCGACGCCCGCTGATCAAGGAGCCATTATGAACATCCTCAACGCACGCCTGCGCGGCCGCAGCGGCCTGTACCGCATCGAACTGGACGGCGCGCGCATCGCCGCCATCAGCGCGCAGCAGGCGCCAGCCGAAGCCAACGAGGGCGACATCGACGCCGCCAGCAATCTGGTGGTGCCACCCTTCATCGAACCGCACATTCATCTGGACGCCACGCTAACCGCCGGCGAGCCGGCCTGGAACATGAGCGGCACGCTGTTCGAAGGCATCGAACGCTGGGGCGAGCGCAAGGCGCTGGTGACGCACGAAGACACCAAGGCGCGGGCGAAGAAAACCATCGACATGTTGGTCGATCATGGCATCCAGCATGTGCGCACCCATGTCGACGTTACCGACCCGACGCTGTCGGCGCTCAAATCCATGCTCGAGGTGCGCGAGGAAACCCGTCACCTGATCGACCTGCAGATCGTCGCCTTTCCGCAGGAGGGCATCGAGTCGTTCAAGGGCGGTCGCGAGCTGATGACCGAGGCGATCGCTATGGGCGCCGATGTGGTCGGCGGCATTCCGCACTTCGAGAACACCCGCGACCAGGGCGTCAGCTCGATCAAGTTCCTCATGGACCTGGCCGAACGCACGGGCTGCCTGGTGGACGTGCACTGCGACGAAACCGACGACCCGCAGTCGCGCTTTCTCGAAGTGCTCGCCGAAGAGGCGCGGGTACGCGAGATGGGCGAGCGGGTCACCGCCAGCCACACCACGGCAATGGGCTCCTACGACAACGCCTACTGCTCCAAGCTGTTCCGCCTGCTCAAGCTGTCGAAGATCAACTTCGTCTCCTGCCCGACCGAGAGCATCCACCTGCAGGGCCGCTTCGACACCTACCCCAAGCGCCGGGGCCTGACCCGCGTGGCCGAGATCGACCGCGCCGGGATGAACGTCTGCTTCGGCCAGGATTCCATCGTCGACCCCTGGTACCCGCTGGGCAACGGCAACATCCTGCGCATCCTCGAGGCGGGGCTGCACATCTGCCACATGCTCGGCTACGAGGACCTCAAGCGCTGCCTGGACCTGATCACCGACAACAGCGCACGCACCCTCAACCTGGGCGAGCGCTACGGGCTGGAGGTGGGGCGACCGGCCAGCCTGCTGGTGCTGTCGGCGCCGGACGACTACGAGATGTTGCGCACCCAGGGCCATGCCCTGCTCTCGGTGCGCAACGGTGAGGTGCTGATGCGCCGCACGCCGGCGCAGATTCAGCGCTATTGAGCGGCCGCGGTTGTCTTGCGCAAGCGGTTGATGTTGGCCATCTCTTCGGCCGGCGTCAGCTTCAGCTGCGACAGATAGGCCGCCAGCGCCTCCACGTCCGCCGCGGAAAGCTGCGCGGCGACGCCAATCATTACCGAGCCGGCGCGGCTCGGGTCGTTCTCGCGGAAACGCGTCAGCGCCTTGCGGATGTATTCGTCGGGCTGCCCGGCCAGGCGCGGCATGGTCTCCATGCCTTCGGCATGAGCCCCGTGGCAACCGGTGCAGGTGGTCTGGAAGATCTTCTCACCGCTTCCGCGCAACGCAGCATTCACCGGGCCCTCGGGCGGATTGACCTTCTGCTGGCTGAAGAACACTGCGATGTTCACCCGCTCCTCCATGCTCAGGTTTTGCGCCAGCTTGGACATGACAAAGTCGGTGCGCTCGCCGCTGGCGAACTTCTCGAAGGCATGGAACAGGTATCGCGGATTCTGCCCGGCAAGATTGGGAATGTGCTTGCGCTTGCTGTTGCCGGTTTCGCCGTGGCAGTAGGAACAGAACACGGCGCGTTCCTGACCGGCCAGGCTGGCCTGCTCGCGCCGCTGCTCGTCGGCCATGATTTGGTTGAAGCGCTCGATGGCCGCCTCGCTGGCATGAGTCAGCGGAACGAAGCAGGCGAGCAGGGCAAGAGCGAGCGTACGCATGAGGAGGCATCCGTTACTTGAAGTAGTTAGTGGCCTGTTAGGGTTCAGTTGGTCAATTTCGGCGCCCATGGCCCCGATACTGTGTCGCAGCGCCTTGTCTCGGAGCCATGTTCATCCGATCTTGCCTCGACCCACTCACCGCACAGGCCATTAGGATTTTTTGGGCATCCGACTATAAAAAGCGCGAGGCCAGCGGACCCCGGCACAGGTCAACAAAAGTGCTGTTGTGCGAGGCGCCGGCGCCATCCGTGAGCCGCGTCACATGTCGCCGCCGGACCTGAGGACAGCAATATGACACTCATGCCGTAGCTGGCGCTTTTTCCGCCAAATGACAGAAGTGCGCGCCTTTGCCGCATTGACGATAGAAAAAATCGATGAAGCGTTTTGCTGGAAACGCCAGACAGGAAGGAGGCATTCGACTAAAGTAGCAACCCTTCACCACCGAGGAGCCGTAACCCCCATGCTAGATGGACATGCAGAGCTGACCATGACCGTGCTGATGACGCCGGACAAAGCCAATTTTTCCGGCAACGTACATGGCGGCACGCTGCTCAAGTATCTCGACGAGGTCGCCTACGCCTGCGCCAGCCGCTACGCCGGGCAGTACGTCGTCACCCTCTCGGTGGATCAGGTGGTGTTCCGCCAGCCGGTGCATGTTGGCGAACTGGTCACCTTCCTCGCCTCGGTCAACTACACCGGCACCACCTCGATGGAGATCGGCATCAAGGTCGTCACCGAAGACATTCGCGAGAAGACCGTGCGCCATACCAACAGCTGCTTCTTCACCATGGTCGCCCTCGGCGAAGACGGCAAACCGGTAGCGGTACCGCCGCTCAACCCGAAGACGCCTGAACAGCAGCGTCGTTTCGCCCAGGCCTACCAGCGCCGCGAAATCCGCCGCGAACTGGAACATCGCTACAGCGAGCTACGCGCTGGTAACGAGCGCCTCACCGCCGTGAAGTAAGCGCTACCCCGTGAAACCACGTGGAATCCGGCCAGCCTGGATTCCACGGCGGCCCCAAATTTGTAACAAAACCTTATACAATGCACGGCTTTCCGCATCCCGCCCCCTGAGGATCTGCCGTGAGCTCGCTGCCACCCTGCCCCAAATGCAACTCCGAATACACCTACGAAGACGGCCAGATGCTGGTCTGCCCCGAGTGCGCCCATGAGTGGTCCGCCACCGACGGCGCGGCTGCCGCGAGCGAAAGCGACAAGGTGATCAAGGACTCGGTAGGCAACACGCTGCAGGATGGCGACACCATCACGGTAATCAAGGACCTCAAGGTCAAGGGCTCGTCGCTGGTGGTCAAGGTCGGCACCAAGGTGAAGAACATCCGCCTGGTCGACGGCGACCACGACATCGACTGCAAGATCGACGGCATCGGCGCGATGAAGCTGAAGTCCGAGTTCGTCAGAAAAGTCTGAGCCGCAATGCTCGTCCGAAGCCCGGCATTCGCCGGGCTTTCGCGTTTCACAGCAGCCGCAACAGCCAGTCCAGCCGCTCGCGGGTAAAGCCGCTACCAACGAACAGCAGATCGATCCAGAACGCCTGGTGCAGCACCACGATCAGCCAGAACGCCAGCTGATAGCTCAGCTTGCGGGTCTTGTGGCGAAAGACCTGCTGCGCCACGAGCGCACCCGGCCAGCCGCCGGCCAGCTCGAAGAAATGCAGTGTGGTTTCCGGTGTGCGCCAGCGATCCTTCAGCGCGCTGTGCTTGTCGCGCCAGTAGAGGACGAAGGTCAGCAGGCTGGCGACGGCATAGATCGCCAACGGCAACACCGCACCGAGGCGCAGGAGGCTGCCCGCCAACGGCAGCAGACAGAGCAGCCCGAACAGCACCAGTTTGAGGGGAAGCTGCTGGATGTTGCCGGCGACCAACTGGCGCGCAGGCTTGCCAGCGGCCCGCGCCGTCGCGCGCGGACGGGTCTGTTGCTCGGCCGGCTTGCGCTGACTGCCCGGGCGCTGGCGAATCGCTGGCTGGTCCAGCGTCAGCGGCGCATCCAGCCGCAGATGCTCGGCACGTAGCCGGCCCTGGGGATCGCGCCCCGACACGTAGAGCACACGATCACCAACCAGCGGCCGACGCTCACCATGCACGGCCGAGATATGCGCGAAGACATCCTCACCGCCCTGCTCCGGGCGAATGAAGCCGAAGCCCTTCTGGTCGTTCCAGCTTTTCAGCGTGCCTCGCTGTTCCATGCACCGCAATCCATGTGATCAAAGCCGCGCATGCTAACCGAGTTCGGCAGGCGTTGGCAGCACGCCGCTATGGCCAGGGCACGGTGGTCGGCGTTATGGTCGGGCGATCTCCAGTCCAGGGAAGAAGCATGGCCAGCAAGCCCAACAGTTCGAACAAGCAGAAGCACCTCGCCGTGCTGATCGACGCCGACAACGCGCCCGCCGCCATCGTCGAAGGGCTGTTCGAGGAAATCGCCAAATACGGGGTCGCCAGCGTCAAGCGCATCTACGGCGACTGGACCAAACCCAACCTCGGCAGCTGGAAGAAGGTGCTGCTCGACTACTCGATCCAGCCGATCCAGCAGTTCGCCTACACCTCGGGCAAGAACGCCACCGACAGCTCGCTGATCATCGACGCCATGGACCTGCTCTACACGCGGCGTTTCGACGGCTTCTGCCTGGTTTCCAGCGACAGCGACTTCACTCGTCTGGCCGCACGCATCCGCGAAGAGGGCCTGACGGTGTATGGCTTTGGTGAGCAGAAGACGCCCTCGCCCTTCGTCTCTGCCTGCGACAAGTTCATCTACACCGAAATCCTGCGCGCCGATGCCGCCAAAACGACATCCGAGCCACCCTCATCGGAAAAGCTCGCCGCAGCCGCCGCTCAGGTGGAAGAAACCAGCAAGCCGCCGAAGGCCGGCGACAAGGGCGACACCATCAAATGTCAGCAGGTACCGGTGGACTTTATCGCAAAGGTGCTCGACGACCTGTCCGAGGAGGACGACTGGATTCAGCTGGGCACCCTCGGACAGAACATCAGCAAGCTCCGCCCCGCCTTCGATCCGCGGCTGTATGGCTGCAAGAAGCTCAGCGACCTGATCGCCAACCAGCCCAAGCGCTTCGACCTGGAATCACGGGGCAGCAGCGCCACCGGCGGCAAGGACCTCTACGTGCGCCTACGCAAACCCGGCAAGCACTGAGCACCGCCACTCAGCTTGCCTGCTCGTCCGGCGCATGGCAGCAGACGCGGTCCCGGCCCTCATGCTTGGCCCGATACAGCGCGGCGTCGGCACGGCGCAGCAGGCTGTCCACTGTGTCCGTCGCGTTTAGCTCGGCGACACCGGCGCTGAGGGTCTGCGTCTGGCCAGTACTGAAAGACAGCGCCCGCGACTGCTCGCACAGGCGCTCGGCAAACGCCGCGGCCTGCTGGCTGCTGGTTTCCGGGCACAGCAGAAGGAACTCTTCGCCACCCCAGCGGCCCACGGCATCACTGCCGCGCAGGCAACCAACCAGTAGATCGGCAAACTCCTTGAGCACGCGGTCACCCATCTGGTGACCGAACTCGTCGTTGATGGATTTGAAGTGGTCGATATCCAGCATGACGATCGACAGCGGCCGGCTGTAACGCCGCGCCTGCTCCAGCGCCCTGGCGAAACGCCGATCCAGGGCGGCGCGGTTGGCCAGGCCGGTGAGCGGATCGGTCTGCGATTTGACCTGCAGCTGCTCGTTCAACCGACGCAGCCGGCCGATCCAGAACAGGCTGGTCAGCAGCATCACCGAAAAGACCACGACGATCTGCACGACCAGACGGTAGTCGGTGCCCGACTCGACGCGAATCGGCGCATGCCTGTTGGCGATCTGGTTCAGCTCGCCCGGCGTGATCGTCGCGATCGCCTTGTCCAGGATGTCGCGCAGCACCGGCTCGCTCTTCAGCACGCCGATGCGAAACTGATTGTCGAGACTCGTCAGCTGCCCGGCGATCTTCAGATTGAACCAGCCTTCGCGGCGAATGGTGTAGGCAGCCACGGTCAGCGAGCGCACGGTGAGGTCGGCCTTGCGCTCGTTCACCAGCGCCAGCGCCTGGGCATCCGTGTCGGTGCTGATGACGCGCAACCGGGGAAAGTCCCGCCGCACGCTTTCCTCGACGGAGGTGCCGACCGGCAGCGCGACGGTCACGTCATCGAGAGCAGACAGATCGGCCACGTACGGATGATCTTCCCGCGCGATGACCACGTTGGCGTCGGTGAACAGCGGCTGGGTGAAGATCAGCCAGGTATCGCGCACGGGCGTCTGGTTGAGGAAGCTGAGCAGCTGGCAGCGGCCGGCCTGGGAGAATGCCACCGACTGGCCCCAGTCGCTGGTCGCCACGATATCCAGTTGCAGCCCCGCCCGTTGTGCAACGAGGCGCAGCAGATCGGCAGCGATCCCTTCATGCTCCCCGCGGGCATTGAGCATCTCGAACGGCAGCCAGTCCGGGTCGACACAGATGCTGACCGAGCGGTTGCCGGCCAGCCAGTCGCGTTCGGCTGCGTCGAGCTCGAGCGTTACATCGGCCGTTGCCGCTGCACCACCTGCAAATGCCAGCAACGCCAGAAGCAGATACCTAGTCACTTCAGCCACCCTCGGAAGGAGTGCACATAACATTGGCGACGGCTGCAGTTCAACACGGCGCAAATGGCACGGCAAGATCAATCATGGCTTTGAGCCATCACAAATCATGCCAACCATTTTTTTGACGCTTCTAATCATTTGCAATCATTGATTGGCGCAGCGATCGAACCGACCCCCGGCCAGCTCTTCTAACGGGGACCGAATATTGGAGGTTTCAATGAGCAAGCAGCTATTTCTCGCCTGCGGTCTGGCGCTCTGTGCCCCGCTGGCGTTCGCACAAACGCCGCCGCCGGAAGTGGTCACCCACCTCAACGGCCTCGATGTGGAGATCAGTCCGATGGGCGTGCCGGCCAAATCCGAAGGGGTCGAAGGCCAGCTGCTTGGCGTGCGGGCGGTGAAGGTGATGAACCGCACAGGCGGCCAGATCACCTGCGAGTTCCATGTACCGAATGACGCGCGCTCGGATACCTCGGCGTCGCCGGTTTTCACCGTCGCGCCAAATACCCAGCGCACCGAGCGGGTGCCTGGGGACTATTCGCCGGACGAGCCCTACGCGGAGATCACTTGCCGCTCCAGCGACCAGAGCCCGGCGCAATGAGCGCCGTGACCTTCAGCGGCGCTCCTCGCGGATAAAGGGAATACCCAGTGCGCCCGGCTGATTGCCGGAAACGTTCTTGCCGCTGGCAACCCAGATCATCACCGCCAGGGTCACGGCGTAGGGCGTCATCAGCACGAAGTACTGCGGCAGACGCACCCCGGCAGCGGCCAGATGCGGGATCAGCGCCTCGATGCAGCCGAACAGCAGCGCACCGGCCAGGGCCTTCCAGGGTGACCAGCGGGCGAAGATCACCAGCGCCACGGCGATCCAGCCGCGGCCGCCAGTCATGTCGGCAATCCACAACTTGGTGCTGAGCACCGAGATATAGCCGCCCGCAAGGCCTATCAGCGCGGAGCCAGCGAGAATCGCCACCAGCCGATAACCGAGCACGGAAATGCCCGCTGCGTCGGCCGCCTGGGGGTTTTCACCCACCGCACGCATCCGCAGACCGGTGGTGGTGCGGGTAAGAAACCAGACCACGGCGAGAAAGATCAGCGGCGTCATGAACACCAGCGGGTTCTGCACGAAGACTTTGCCCACGAGCGGCGACTCCGACAGCGGCCACAGCTCGACCGCGCCCAATCCCTTCACCGGCTTGTTGGTCCAGTCCAGCAGCGTGCCGAGCAGCCCGGTCAGCCCCTGGCAGAAGAACACCAGCGCCAACCCTGCGATCACCTGGTTGATCCGCAGCACCAGTACCATCAGTGCGAACAGCAACGACACCACCGCTGCTGCAACCATGGCCAGGAATAGGGAGATGCCCGGCGTGCCGTAAGCCAGCTGCGCGCCGATACCGGCCAACGCACCGACCAACATCAGCCCTTCGGCGCCGAGGGCCAGCACGCCGGCGCGTTCCGTAAGAATCAGCCCCAGCGCCGCGAGGGCAAAAGGTACGGCGAAGTCCGGTGTGTTGCCGAGCCAGTTGGCGATCATGTCCATCAGCTTTCGCCTCCCTGAACGCGGCGGATACGGTGGCGGATAAAGAAATCCGAGGAGGCGACGCAGATCACCAGGATTGCCTGGATGAGCTGCACCATGGAAAAGGGGATCTGGTAGAACACCTGCAAGCTGCGCCCGGCGACGAAGAGCATCGCCATCAGCAGTGCTACCACTAACGCGGCCAGCGGATTGTTGCGCGCGAGAAAGGCAATCAGGATGCCGGAGAAGCCGTAGCCCTGATAGAACGACTGGGTCAGCCGCCCCTCCTGCCCCGCCGTGACCAGAAACCCGGCGATCCCGGCCATGGCGCCAGAGATCAGCACCGTGCCGATGATCATCTTCTGCACCGGCACGCCCACCGCGCCCGCCACCCGGGGGTTGGCATCGACGAAGCGCAGGTACAACCCGGCGCGGGAAATGCCGAGAAACCACAGCGCCAGCAACGCGACGACCACCGCCAGCGGCACCGCGGCACTGATGCCCTCGAGCAGTTCGGGCAGGCGCTCGAACGGCTGAAACTGCGGCGAATAGGGAAACGAACTCTTCGGGTCTTTCCAGCTGCCGTAGAGCAGGTGCAGCAGGAAATTGATCGCCAGGTAGTTGAGCATCAGTGTCGAGATGATCTCGTTGACCTTCAGCCGCAGCTTGAGCAGCACCGGCGCCAGCGCCCAGAGCAGGCCGCAGAAAACGGCCGCGGCCAGCATCAGCGGCAGGCGCAGCGCGGGAGGGCCGACCTCGAACAGTGAGACCGCCGTGGCACCGATGGCGCCCCAGATCATCTGACCCTCAAGCCCGAGGTTCCAGAACCTGGCGCGGAAGGCCATGCAGCCGGCCAAGCCGACAAGGATCATCGGCGATGCCTGAAACAAGACCGCTTTCAGGCTCTGTGCATCGAATACCGTGAGGATGACAAACTCATTGAGCAGCTCACCGGCCGGTACGCCAGCGGCGATCAGGATTGCGGCGGAGATGCCCAGCCCCAGCAACAGGGCGAGCCCGATGATCGCAGCCTGCCAATGCCAGGCCAGTTGCTGGCGGATCTCCAGTGCGTAACGCCGCGACAGCAGCGGCTGTTTCGGGCGCTCGGCCGCCTGCGTGGCCTGCTCGAGCATCACGGGGCGTACCTGTTCATTCATGGTTTACCCCTTCTAGATTCAACTCGCCATGGCTCAGCTCCCCATGACTGACCATCGCCCTACCAATGGCCTGGCGATCCGCGGGCCGGTCGAATTCGGCGACGATGCGCCCGCCGCTCATCACGCCGATGCGATCGGCCAGGGCCAGCACCTCATCGAGGTCTTCGCTGATCACCAGCACCGCTGCGCCGGCATCCCGCGCTGCACGCAGGCGGGCATGCACGGCGGCGGTGGCGCGTACGTCCAGCCCGCGACTGGGGCTGTGTACCAGCACCAGTTGCGGATCGCGGGAGAACTCGCGAGCGATCACCAGTTTCTGCGCGTTGCCGCCGGAAAGCAGCGCGGCCTTCTGCTTCAGCGAGCGCACGCCCTGCACGTCGAACCCGGCCACCGCCTCAGCAGCATCGGCCTCCAGACGCTTGCGCCGCAGATTGAAAAACGAGCCATAGCGCCCGCTGTGGATCTGCCCGACACCGAAGTTCTCGGCCACCGAGAGCTCGCCAGCCAGCGCGGTGCCGTAGCGGTCAGCAGGGATTGCAGCGATGCGCAGCTGGCGCCGCTGTTCCGGGCTGGCCCGGCGCAAGTCGCCGAAGCCCGCCAAGTCCAGCGTGCCCTGGCAGGGCTCCGGCAACCCCATCAGCACGTTGGCCAGTTCGCTCTGGCCGTTGCCTCCGACTCCAGCGACACCATAGATCTCGCCGGCACGTAGGCTCAGCGTCACGCCATTTAGCGCGCCGTGTCCGCCTGCCCCGGTCGAACGCAAATCGCGCACCTGCAGCCGCACCTCACCCGGTGTCGCCGGCTGATACTCGCTGGCCGGCGCGGAATCACCCACGGTCAGGCGCACCAGCTCGGGCACCGATACCGTCTGCGGGTCGAGGGTCTGGATGGTGCGACCGCCCCGCATCACGGTGACGCGGTCGGCGAAGCGTTTCACGTCGCTCATCTTGTGGGTGACCAGGATCACCGCCGCGCCCTGGCGGGCGAACGCGCGCACCGTTTCCAGCAGGCGTTCGGCTTCCCCGTCGGTCAGTACCGCCGTCGGCTCGTCGAGGATCAGGATGCGCGCGCCGGCCAGCAGCACCTTGAGAATCTCCACCCGCTGCTGCTCGGCCACCGAAAGCGACTCGGTGATCTTGCGCGGGTCGATGCTGAAACCCAGCTCGGCCGCCTTGTCGCTGATCCGCTGCTCCAAAGCCGCCAGGCGCTGGCGATGGCTGCCCGAGAAGGCGTGGTTGCCCGGCCCCTCGGGCAGCGCCAGCTGGATGTTCTCGGCCACGGTGAAGGGCTTCACCAGCTTGAAGTGCTGATGAACCATGCCGATGTGGTAGCGGCTGGCATCCCGCGGGCCGCTGAGCCGCACCGCATTGTCGTTGATCAACAGCGATCCGCTCTCCGGTGCGTAGAGGCCGGCGGCGATGTTCATCAGCGACGACTTGCCCGCGCCGTTCTCGCCGAGCAGCGCATGGACCTCGCCCCACCTGGCGGTAAAGTCCGCCTGGGACAGGGCCATGAAGCCGTCGAACGACTTGCTGACCCCGGAAAGCTGGATCGCGTTGAGGTTGCTCATTGCTGGGTGGTCACTCCCTTGACGAACCAGTCCATCTGCCATAGCGCTGGGTCGGCCATCACCTCACCGGCGGCGATGCGCTCGGTGCCGTCACGGTCGAGCATCGGGCCGGCGTAGATCTGCATCTCGCCTTTGAGCAACGCTTCGCGGGCGGCCATGATCTTCGCCTTGTCCGCTTCGGAGACCGCCGGGCCACAGCAGGCTGCATCGGTACCGCCTTCGGCCATGGACAGCAGCGCGCCGTTCTCCGGCGGCGTCCAGTTGCCGGCGCTGATCTTCTTCAGCTCCGGCGCGAGGAACCTGTCCCACACCCAGACCGACGAGCAGACGGTGGCGTCCGGGGCAAATTCGCGCATGTCGCGGTGGTGACCGGTGCCATGCACACCGCGCTCCTGGGCGACGATCTGCGGCGTCGGGCTGTCGACGTGCTGGCCGAGCACGTCGGCGCCGGCATCGATCAGCGCCATCGCCGCGGCGCGCTCCTTGACCGGATCGTTCCAGGCGCCGGTGTAGACCACGGTGACGGTGGCGTCGGGGTTGATCGCCTGGGCGCCGAGGGCGAAGGCGTTGACCGTCCAGTTCACCTGACCGAAGGGGTTGGCCGCGACGAAACCGAGCTTGCCGGTCTTCGACGCCGCGCCGGCGGCCATGCCGCACAGGTACTGGCTTTCGTAGGTGCGGCCGTAGAAGGATTCGAGGTTGGCGCTGTTGGTGGTGCCCGAGCCGTTGAGGAAGGCCACGTCCGGATACTTGGCGGCCAGCTCCTTGAAGGTGTCGGAATAACCGAAGGCGGTGCCGATGATGACGTTGGCGCCGCGCTGGATCAGCCGGTCCACTGCCGGGCGGATCGATGAAGCGTTCTCCGGCACGCTTTCGACGTACTGGATCTTGGTATCCAGCTCGGCTTCGAGCTTCTGCCGCGCCTCGTCGAAGGCCTGGGTCCAGCCACCGTCATTGCGCGGGCTGATGTAGAGCATGGCGATCTTCGCCGGTTTATCGAGGGTCAGCCCTTGCCCTTCCTTCGCCGAGGCGGCGCCAACAGTCGTCGCCAGGCCGAGAGCCACCGCCGCACACAAGGTCCGTTTCATCTGATTGAGCATTTTTGGTCTTCCTGAGGTTGGCACGTCAAAGCATGTGGTTGATGCGAAACACGTTGTCTTCCGGGTCCAGCAGCACCGCCTGATACCAGTGGTAATAGGTCTCGTAGGGCGCCTTGATCAGCCGCGCGCCCATGGCGACGGCGATGGGTACCAGCCGCTCGACCTCCTCTTTCGAATCGACGTCGATGTTCAGGAGGAACTTGCAGCCGCGGGTGTCGGCGAATTCGTCCAGATGCAGCAGTTCATAGGCTTCCGGCGCGTTGAAGCCGATGCAGCTCTTGCCGGTATCCAACCCGCGAAAGATCGGCGAGGCGATCTCGGGAATGTTCCGGAAGCCGAACAGCTCGCGGTAGAAGCCGCTCAGCGCTTCGATGTCGCGGGCGAAAACGTTGACGTAGGAAAGCGTGCTCATGCGACCTCCAGGCCTTTGCCGAAGGTGGTCTGCTTGACGAACTTGGAGAGCAGGTTGTCGCCGGAGGTGACCGGCGCGTGGCGTGGCGCTTCGCCCGCGGCTAGGCATCCCGGCAGGCACTCGATCAGCGCGTCGTAGTTGGGCTGGTGGAAGAACACCAGTGACTGTCGCCCGTTGTCGGCAGGGCTGTCCTCAGGCGGGTTGATCACCCGATGCAGCGTGGAAATCCACTGATCGTTGGTCCACTGCATCATCAGGTCGCCGATGTTCACTGCGAAGCCGTTCTCCACGTAGGGCACGTCTACCCATTCGCCCTGACGGTTGCGTGCCTGCAAACCGCCCAGCGCGTTGTCCGGCTTGACGATGGTCAGGCTGCCGTAATCGGTGTGGGCACTGGCGCGCAACTGTCCGGGTTCGACCGCGCCCTTCACGTCCGGATAGCTGAGGCTGCGGAACATGCTGATGTGCTTGTCGATCTTGTCGTCGAAGAAGGTTTCCGGCAGCTCCAGTGCCAGGGCGAAGATGCGCATCAGCGACTGCGACAGCTCGCTCATGGCAGCGAAGTATTCGCGATAGGTTTGCTCGAAACCCGCGATGCCGGTGGGCCAGACGTTCGGCGCGAAATGCGGGCCGGCAGCGGCGCAGCGGTAGTAGTCCTCAGCCGGCACATCGCTGGGGCCGATGGAAAAGGATTCCTTGAGATCACCCGGTGACGCCTCTTCCAGCGAGTACGACAGACTCTCCTCGGCGATGGCGCTGTAGCCGCGCACCATTTCCGGGCTGGGCCGGTCGACCTTGCGCTTTTCCGGCAACGGCAAGGCGAAGAACTGCCGCGTCAGCCGCGACACGCGCTCGATCAGTTCACTGGGGATCTGATGATTGGTGATGACCAGAAAGCCGATGTCGCGACAGGCCTGGTCCACGGCCTTGGCCACCTGGGCCTTGCCCTCCGGCGTACCGGCGAAATACGGCGCCAGGTCGATGATGGGAACGTATTGCAGAGTCATGGGTGACGCACTCCTCTGACGCAAGGCGGGTAACGAGCGCGTCGCCGATGGCGCGGGCGCTTCTCTGTATGCGTGACGCCGCCGCCCGCGTGCACGCCGGGCGACAGCGAGGAGAGAGCAGAAAGCGTGCCACCGGATCGATTCGCTTGTGGATCAGTGGCTTAGCGTTATGGCGGGGAAATAACGGATCAAATGGTCCGGTTCGGAGCACTTGGTTTGTGCATGAAGCACGAAAAGCGGGCGAGGGCTGCAGCAGCCGAGGTCAGCCCCGCCGCTCAGCGATAGGAGTGAACTAACGGCCCGACGACACGATCCCCTCTTAAGCACCTTCAGAGCGATCCGCGCCGCGCAGGGCTGGTCGAAAGCAATGAGGAGTTCCTTGTGACCGTCATTACCCACCGCACCACAGAAACCACTCACAGCGTTTCCCGCCATGTGCCGCATCCGCTGCACTCGATCCTACTGGCCGGGAGCGTGCCGTTGTTTCTCGGCGCACTGCTGAGCGACGTCGCCTACTTTCGCAGCTACCAGATTCAATGGAGCAACTTCGCCTCCTGGCTGATCGCCGGCGGGCTGGTGTTCTGCGGACTGGCGATCCTGTTCGCGGTCGTCAACTTGATCAAGGCCAAGCACAGGGCAGGGCGACCGCTGATCTATCTGCTGTTGCTCGTGGCGACCTGGGTACTCGGCTTCATCAATGCACTGCAGCACGCCAAGGATGCCTGGGCAGTCATGCCGACCGGCCTGGTGCTCTCGGTGATCGTCACGCTGCTGGCCTGCGCCGCCGCGTGGATCGGCCTTTCCAACCTGCGAGACGGAGGTGAAGCATGAAGCACACCAATGCACTCTCCGCGCTGACCATCGCGTTGTTGCTAAGCGCCTGTGGTGGCGATGAGCAGGGCGCCGCCAGCCTGTACGGTGCCAACCCCAAACTGCCGGAACCCGACCGCGGGCTGCTGCCGAGCATGAAGATCGCCGAGCCAACGCCTTGGGGCGATGCGACCCCCTCGGTGCCGGAGAACTACAGCGTGACGGCGATAGCCACCGACCTGCAGATCCCGCGACAGACCCTGGTGCTGCCCAACGGCGACATCCTTGTGGCCGAAGGTCGTGGCGGCAATGCAGCCAAGCTGAAACCGAAAGACGTGATCGCCGGCTACATCAAGGCGCAGGGCAACACGTCGGTCAAAAGCGGTAACCGGCTGACCTTGCTGAGAGACGCCGATGGCGACGGCCGCTACGAAATGCAGAACGTCTTCGCCGATGAACTCAATGCCCCCTATGGACTGGCCTTCCACGACGGCAACCTCTACGTCGCCAACCAGGACGAACTGGTGCGTTTCAAATACGAGGAAGGTCAGACCGAAGCCAGCGGTCCGCCGACCAAGGTCGTTGACCTGCCCTCGGAGATCAACCACCACTGGACCAAGGCGATGACCATCAGCCCCGATGGCCAGTACCTCTACGTCGGCATCGGCTCGAACAGCAACATCACCGAGCGCGGGATGGAAGCCGAGGTCGACCGCGCCATGATCTGGCAGATCAACACCGAAACCGGCGCTTACAAACCCTACGCAACCGGCCTACGCAACCCCACGGCCCTGGCGATACTGCCCGGCACCGACCAGCTGTGGTCGGTGGTCAACGAGCGCGACGAGCTGGGCGAAAATCTGGTGCCGGACTACCTGACCTCGGTGCAGGAAGGTGGTTTCTATGGCTGGCCCTACAGCTACTGGGGCCAGAACGTCGACGACCGCGTGCGCCCGCAGGACCCGGACAAGGTCAAGCAGGCGATCACGCCGGACTACGCACTGGGCGCCCACGTCGCCGCACTAGGCCTGGACTTTTCCTCGGACGTCATGGGCGCGCAGTTCGCCGAAGGTGCGTTCGTCGGCGAGCACGGCAGCTGGAACCGCGAAGATCCGTCCGGCTACAAGGTGGTCTTCGTGCCGTTCCGCGATGGCCGCCCGGCAGGCGAACCCATCGACTTCATGACCGGCTTCCGCGAGGACGGCAAAACCCGCGGCCGACCGGTGGGCGTGACCGTCGACCCGAGCGGTGCGCTGATCGTCGCGGACGACCTGGCCAATGTGGTCTGGCGGGTGACGCGCAACCAGTGACGAGTAGCAGGCCGGTGACCGCGCGGTTACCGACCTGCTCGTCATGCGCCCCTGCGGGCGCTGCAGGTTGGTCCCTTGCGGCTTTCTCGAAGGCATAGGATGACCTTATGGCGCAGCGCTCGCCGCGAACAAATGGAAGAACTCAGGGGAAACCGGCAAGCCTGGGCGCGCTATTGGTGGTGCTTGCGGCACTTTGCTGGGGACTATCGGGTGGGATAGGCGGCATCCTCATTAGCGAGGGCTGGAGTCCCACCGTAGTCTCGCTCTACCGGGGCCTGATCGGCCTCGTGTGCGTGCTCATCTGGCTGGCATTACGCCCGGCCGGCAGTGGAATGACGAGCCACAGGCTGTGGTTCTGGTCGGTAATCGCCGGCATCGGCGTAGCGGGCAACTTCTCTTTTTACTTCTTGAGCATCGCCGAGGGCAGCGTTGCGGTGGCAGCGACCTTGATGTACTCAGCGCCGGTGTTCGTCTACCTGGCATCCTTCGCGTTCGGACTCGAAAGGCCGACGCTGTTCAAATGGGCAGCAATCGCAACGGTGATGCTCGGCGTCATCTTGCTGACCGGTATCCATGACGTCGGCGCGAGCGACATTACGCTCGTGGCAGCCGGAGCCGGCCTGCTATCAGGTTTGTCCTATGCGGCTTTCATTGTTGCGTTCAAGTACGCGGCGCCCCACGGCAGTCCTCAGGCGATTCTCGTCATAGCGTTCGCGGTGCTCGTTGGCATACTCGCCTCGATGAGCGACGCGCAATAGGCAGCGTCGGTGCCAGGCGCCCCGAGTTGGCCACTGTTCATCGTTCTGGGTGTGGTCGGCGCAGGGCTGTCCTTCATTCTCTACATCGTCGGGCTCAGACATACCGCACCGGCTGTGGCGTCCATCGTGGCGATGGTCGAGCCGGTAACCGCTTCGCTCTTCGGCGTCGTGGTACTGGATGAGAGCCTGGCAGCGCTGCAGATCCTGGGCAGGGGGCTGATTCTATTGACGGTGACTGCGCTGGGCCTCCAGGGCAGAGAACCGAACGAGATGTAACGATCCGGCTCGTCGAACGCTCGCCTTTCCTGACAGTCTCTACCCGACAATTCCCGCTGGACCTTGCGCATGCTCCGCTCCATCCACCACGTCGCGATCATCTGCTCGGACTATGCCGTGTCGAAGCGCTTCTATACCGAAACGCTGGGGCTGACGGTGATTGCCGAGCATTACCGCGAGGCGCGTCGCTCCTACAAACTCGACCTAGCGCTGCCGGATGGCGCTCAGCTCGAGCTGTTTTCCTTTCCCGATGCGCCGCCACGCCCTTCACGACCGGAGGCACAGGGATTGCGGCACCTGGCGTTTGCTGTGGATGACGTCGCGCAGTGCAAGGCATGGCTGGAGCGTCAGGGCATTGCGGTAGAAGCGATTCGGCTGGATGAGTACACCGGTCGCCGATTCACCTTCTTCGCGGACCCGGACGGCCTGCCGCTTGAGCTGTACGAAGCGGCGCCGGCCGTGGATTGAGCCTGCACGGGTATCCGTCTGACAGCGGCGCGATAACCAGCGCGCCGCCAACGCAGAACCGATGCCACCCGCATCTCCTCCCGTAATGCTCGACCTCCTCGCCGTCACCGCCACGTAACAATCCGGCCCTAGCGTGTTCTGGCTGTCCCCCACACTGACCGCCGAGGCCCGCATGAGAACTCCGACCCGCCTGACCCGCACCGTATTGTCCACTGCCCTGTCCTTGGCCTTGTTGCCGCTGGCCTCGCAGGCGGCACCTCTCCGCGCCGCAGACTACTTCGAGCGGGTCGCGACCTTCCCGGTCTTTCGCAACCTGGGTAGCGATGAGGATGCCACCCGGCAGACCGTCGCCGAGATCACCGCGGTGAGTCGCGACGGCCGCACATTGATCTACACCGACAGCCCTGGCGAGCGCATCGGTCTGGTGGACATTCGCGATCCGAAATCGCCGCAGCCGGCGGGCTTTATCCAGCTGGAAGGCGAACCGACCTCGGTCGCCGTACATCGCCACTACGCGCTGGTCGCGGTGAACACCTCGCTCGGCTTCACCCAGCCCGATGGTGTGCTGGCGGTGTTCGACATTCGCAATCCGGCGCAACCCAAACGCGTCGCCACGCTGACCATGGGTGGCCAGCCGGATTCCATCGCCATCAGCCCGAGGGGCCGCTATGCCGCGGTGGCGATCGAGAACGAGCGCGACGAGGACCTCAACGACGGGCTGATCCCACAGCTGCCGGCCGGCTTTCTGCGCATCGTCGACCTCAAGGGTCAGCCGTCGCGCTGGCGCACGCGGGACGTCGACCTGACCGGCCTAGCCGAGGTCGCGCCGGGTGATCCGGAGCCTGAGTACGTCAGCATCAACGACCAGGACGTGGCCGCCGTAACCCTGCAGGAAAACAACCACATCGTGCTGGTCGACCTGCGCCGTGGCCGGGTGATGCGCCACTTCAGCGCCGGCCAGGTGGATCTGCAAGGTGTGGACGTCGAGGAGAACGACCGCATCGAACCGGTCGGCGTGCTTGCTGGCAAGCGTCGCGAGCCGGATTCGATCGCCTGGGTCGGGCCGCTGCTGGCAACCGCCAACGAGGGCGACTACGAGGATGCCGAAGGCGACGAAGGCGGCAGCCGCAGCTTCACCCTGTTCGACTACAACGGCCACGTCTGGCACGAGGCCGGCGCCTCGCTGGAACACGCCTTCATCCGCGCCGGGCACTACCCGGAAAGCCGCTCGGAAAACAAGGGCATCGAGCCGGAGGGCATCGCCGCGGCGCGTTTCCGCAAGCACAGCCTGCTGTTCGTCGGCAGCGAGCGCGGCAATGCGGTCGCCGTCTACGACGTGGCTCGCCCCTGGGCGCCGGTGATGCATCAGTTGCTGCCTACAGGCTTGGGGCCGGAGGGCATCCTGCCGATCCCGTCGCGCAACCTGCTGGTGGTCAGCAGTGAAGAAGACTCGGCCGAGGACGGCTACCGGTCGACGCTCTCGATCTACCAGTACGGTGCCAAGACCGCACCTTACCCGGAGATCCGCTCCACTGATCGCGACCTGATCTCCTGGGGCGCGCTGAGCGGCCTGGTCGCGGACCGCAGCCAGTCAGACCGCCTCTATGCGGTGCCGGACAGCTACTACAAGGCGTCGCGGATCTTCAGCGTCGACACCAGCCAGACACCGGCACTGATCGACCGCCAGATCGAGCTGCGCAAGGCTGGCACGAGCGTCGACTACGATCTGGAAGGCATCGCCCAGGCCAGCAATGGCGATTTCTGGCTGGCTTCGGAAGGTAACGGCAAGGCCAGGCCCAACCTGCTGATCCGCGCCAACGCCAGGGGCGAAGTACTGGACGAGTTCGCCCTGCCCGCGGAAGTCGTCGCCCAGCAGACCAGCAACGGTTTCGAGGGCGTCGCGGTGGTCGGCGAAGGCGCCAGCACCCGCGTTTACGTGGCCTTTCAACGCGAGTGGAAGAGCGACCCCGCCGGGCGGGTGCGCATCGGCGTGTTCAACCCGGGCACTGGTGAATGGGGCTTTATCCACTACCCGCTCGACGCCGCAGCCGAGGGCGGCTGGGTCGGATTGTCCGAGCTCACTTCAATCGGCAACGGCCAGTTCCTGGTGATCGAGCGCGACAACCAGCAGGGCCCGGCGGCACAGATCAAGCGCCTGTACCGCATCGACCTGAATGGCCTGCAGCCCGCCGCCGAAGGTCAGCGCTTCCCGCTCGCAAGCAAGCGTCTGGACCGCGATCTGCTACCTGATCTGAAGAGCACCGGTGGCTGGGTGCTGGACAAGGTCGAAGGTGCGGCGGTCGACAAGCAGGGCCGCCTGTTCGTCGTCACCGATAACGACGGGGTCGAGGATGCCAGCGGCGAGACGCGTTTCATGCGGCTCGGGACGGTCAAGCGCTGAGATCCGGCAGCTTCATGCGGAGCGGCAGACCCGCTCCGCATGCTCGGTCAGCTGTCGCGGGCGCGCTTGATACGGTGATCCCAGCGGCGCTTAGCGAAGCGGCGCATGTTCGGGATGTCGTCCGTTTCGTCCATGATCGGCTGGCCGATAATGGTTTCCATGATGTCTTCCAGCGTCACCAGGCCGCGCCAGCTGCCGAACTCGTCGTAGACCAGGCACATGTGCTGGCGCTCATGCAGCAGCTGAGTCATCAGGTTTTCGACGCTGGTCATTTCCGGCGCGACCTTCATCGGCTTCATGATCGTCGAGACCGGCGCCTCGTCATCGGTCGCTGACAGGGCGTCATAGCGGAACACCACACCCAGCGGGCTCTCGTTGTCGCCGATCACCGGGTAGCGCGAGAACTGGCTGTCGGCAACCTGCTCCTTGAATGCGCCAATGCTGGTCTCCGGCGACGTGTAGTCGCACACCGTACGCGGTGTCATGACGTCACGGACCTTGATCTCGTGCAGGTCGAGGATGTTCCTGATGACGCGCTGCTCGTCCTCGTCGAGGCTCTTGTTCTCGCGACCAAGCACCGTCAACGCCTTGATCTCCTGGCGGATGTCGTGTTCCGGCTCCTTGCCACCGACCAGCCGCATGATCATGTCGGACAGGTAGATGAAGGGCTTGAGCACCAGGATCATGCCGTTCAACAGAGGCGGCAGGTAAGGCGCCAGCGTGCGCCAGTAACGCGCTCCGATGGTCTTGGGCAGGATTTCCGAAAGCACCAGGATCAGCACCGTCATCACCGCCGAGGCGATACCGACATAGCCGTTGCCGAATACCACGGTGACCTGCGCACCGACACCGGTCGCGCCAACGGTGTGGGCGACGGTATTCAAGGTCAGGATGGCCGCGAGCGGCTGGTCGACCTTGTCTTTCAGTTCTTTCAGGCGCTCGTACAGCTTCGGACGGGTCGTCTTCTGATGCGCGATAAAGCTCGGTGTCAGCGAGAGCAGTGCGGCCTCGAGGATCGAACAGATGAATGAAACGAGGATGGATAAGACAGCGAACGCTATCAGGAGGGTCATGTAAGGGGGATTTCATTGCCAATGGCAGACCAATTTACAGCAAAGCCGCCGAGCGTTAGCCGGATGCCGCGATGGGCTTGCAACATTTCATTTCCTCGTATGAGCGAACGCGCTGGACACACTGATTTCGACAGCAGCCGACAATGGAGTTCATCTCCTCGATCGGCGCCCTTTTCCGGCCACTCGCACGCTTGTTTCCCGACGCGCTCCTCGGCTAGGGTGCGGTCCTCGACGAAACGGCCCTTCAGGAGCATTGCAGATTGATCAGAACAGGGATGTTGACGCTGGGTTTGCTGATGGCGCTGGCGGCACAGGCGGCCGAACAGCGGGTCTATCTGGTCGCCACGGTGCAGCTGGACGGCACCAGCCTGGCACAGAGCGCGTTTTTACATGAAGCGGATATCACCGAACTGGAGGGTTGCCGCGAAGCGGTGCGCGAGGGCCAGCGCGCGCGTGACTGGCAGAAATACCATCACATCTTCCGGAACGATCTTTTCAAGGGCTTCGCCGGCCATATGCACTATCGCTGCGCCTTCAGCGACCTGCAGTTCAGCAGCTGGCACGATGGCCCGCGCTACAACCAGCCCTACCTGATCGCTGTCGACGAGAACGCGATGCTCAGCGTGGAACGGACGCCAAGCCAGGCCCAATGCATGAGCCGGCTGCGCGCGCTGCCGGCTGCACGGCAGGCACAGAGCTTCTGCGCCATGGGCAACCAGCAGATCAAGCCCTGACCGCCCGACCTTCCGGCCGAGTGGCGGCAGGCATCCGCCCTACCCCGGCTGGTAGCTGCCCGGCACCGGCGCGAAGGACACGCCGAAGCGGTTCCAGGCGTTGATGGTGGCGATCGCCAGGGTCAGGTTGGCGAGCTGGGCTTCGGAAAAATACTCACGCACCTCCTCGAACAGCTGTTGCGAAACGCCCTGGGGCAACAGGGTGTTGGCCTCGGCCCAGGCCAGCGCGGCGCGTTCGCGGTCGGTAAAGAACGGGGTTTCGCGCCAGGCACTCAGGGCATAGATGCGCTGCTCGGTTTCGCCGAGGGCGCGGGCGTCCTTGGTGTGCATGTCAAGGCAGTAGGCGCACCCGTTGATCTGCGAGACGCGGATCTTGACCAGCTCCATCAGCGGCTTGTCGACGCCGTCCTCGCGGCGGCTCTGGCGCGCCAGGTAGGTTTCCAGCCCGATCATTGCCGTCATCACGTCGGGGGCGGCAGCTTCGTAGTTCATGCGCATGGTGGTCACTCCTCGGTTTGAATGTGCAACCAAGGCTACGCAGCCGCCATGCTGCGCTATTGTAGATTTTCGACATCTTTGAACGCCGCCTTCCATGTCCGTCCTGCACGAACGACTGCCACACATCAGTGGCTTCCAGACTCGCCCGCCTGCGCCAGCACTGGCTGCCTATGTGCAGCGCTTCTGGTGGCTGGAGGGTGACGCCGCCACGGTGTACGACGAGCAGATGCTGCATCCGGACGGCGCCTGTGGGGTCATCTTCAATTTCGCCGACCCGCTGGCCTTCGATGGTCATCTGCACAAGCCGCGTGCATTGATCGCCGGGCCGCAGCTTGCCAGTTCGCGATTGCAACTGGCTGGGCAGGTGAGACTGATGGGCGTGCGCTTTCGCCCTGGGATGGGCGCGGCGTTCTTTGGCATCAGCCTGGATGAGCTGGCGGACTTTCATAGCTCCGACTGGCAGCGACTGGGGTTTGCCGGAATGGTCGACCAACTGGCCGAGCTGAGCCGCGAGGCGCAGCAGCTGCTGGTAGAGCAGGAATTGATGAAACGTCTGCAGGCGACTCAGGAGCGACGCTTCCCAGTGCAACAGCTACTGTCGGAGATCACCGCGACCGAGGGCCGTGCACGCCTGGCCGACCTCCTCCAGTCCGTACCGCTCGGCCAGCGCCAACTGGAGCGCCTGTTCCGCCATCATGTAGGAATGACACCCAAGCAGTTCAGCCGCATCCAGCGCGTGGCGCTGGTGCGCAACCAGCTGCGCGCCGGCCAGCCGTTACTGGACACCGCCCTGGCCTGCGGATACAGCGACCAGGCGCACTTCATTCATGACTTCAAGACGGTGGTCGGCATGACGCCGGGGCGATATCGGGCGAGCAAGGTCAGTCGATAACTGCGCCCATTGCGAGTGCCCCGTCACGTCCGGCGGAAAAAACGATCGGCTCACATGCTGCTGACGCCAGCGACACGCAGTTCACAGCCAGCTCAGATGGCTTTGCTGAGCGCCTCGAGCAGCTGAGCGATCTTCTCTTCGTTTCGCTTGTAGTAGGTCCAGGGACCGATACGCTGCGACGTCACCAACTGCGCGCGCTGGAGCGCCGCCAGGTAATTCGAAACGGTGGACTGCGACAACCCCACACGCTCCTGGATGATGCTGACGCAGACACCCAGCTGCTCGGGATCGGCTTCCTGCTCGGGGAAGTTGGTCTTCGGGTCCTTCAGCAGGGTAAGAATGGCCAGGCGTGTGGGGTTATCCAGGGCCTTCAGCGCTTCACTGATGTCTATGCTCATATCCGCGGCAGGTAATGGGTTTTCGCGATCTTACGATACTTTGTCGGTGCTGGCTGCGTGCACGCCACGGTCGTGCACGCACGCCGACTCAGTGCGCGTACACCGGGTAGTCGATGTAACCCTTTTCGGTGCCGCCGTACATGCTGCTGGCATCCAGCGGGTTCATAGGCCAGCCACAGGCAATGCGCGCCGGCAGGTCCGGGTTGGCAATGAACGGACGGCCGAAGGCGATCAGATCCGCCCAACCGGCTTCGATCGCCGCGGTGGCGCGCTCCGGGGTGTACTTGCCTGCGTAGATGATCGCGCCGTTGAACGCCGCACGAACCGCCTCTCTGAAACTGCTGGGCAATTCGGGCGCGCTGTCCCAATCGGCCTCAGCCAGTGATACGTACGCGACGCCGATGGTTTGCAGAATCTTCACCGCTTCGATGTAGGTCTCATGCGGGTCTTGCTCCACCAGGCCAAGGTAGACGCGCTCCTCGGCCGTGCTGGCGAACAGCGGCGCAAAGCGAACCCCCACGCGCTCGGCACCTATGGCGTCGGCTATCGCCTGGACCGCTTCGCGCAGGAAGCGCAGTCGGTTCTGCAGCGAACCGCCGTATTCGTCAGTCCTGCGATTGGTGTGGGCGGAAATGAACTGGTTGACCAGGTAGCCGTTGGCGCAGTGAATCTCGATGCCATCGAAGCCTGCTTCCATCGCGTTGCGTGCGGCCTCGGCATAGAGCTGTACCAGCTCTTTGACTTCGGCATTGGACAGCGCCCGCGGCATCGAGGGCTCGACCAGCGCGCCCTCGCCCGGCCCCGTTTCGATAAAGACTTTGACGTTGGTCGCCGCAATGGCGGACGGCGCAACAGGTTGCGCACCACCGGGTTGCAGCGAGGTATGCGAGACACGGCCGACATGCCAGAGCTGGGCGAAAATCACGCCGTCCTCAGCGTGCACCGCCTGGGTAACAGCCTTCCAGCCTTCGACCTGCTCAGGGCTGTGGATCCCGGGCGTCCAGGCATATCCCTGGCCTCGCGGCTCGATCTGAATGCCTTCCGTCACCATGAACCCTGCACTGGCACGTTGCTGGTAGTAGGTCGCCATTACGGCGTTTGGAATATTGCCCGGTTGCGAGCTGCGCGAGCGTGTCAGCGGTGGCAGCACGATGCGGTTACGTAGTGTGAAGGAGCCAAGGGAGCCGGGAGTAAAAAGTGCTTTATGATTCATAACGTAAGATTTAGATATCGTGAATTCTAGATGTTAAATGATGAAGGCTGCCTCACCGAATGTGAGCTCCCCCGCTGACGCTGTGCAGTTGGGTATACCGCAACTGCGACAAGAGGCCGATCGTCGACCTCATATCGATAAATGTCAATATCTAGATTTTTATTGAGCCAGGAATGTGCATGGCAAGATCCGTGGGAACCTTGTCATTGCGACAGCGGCGCCTCGGCAGCAGACTGCAGGCATCCACCCTGAGAGCCGCACCATGGACGCCACCCGCACCGTCGCCTGCCTGATCTACCCGGATGTGATGAGCCTCGATGTCACCGGCCCGATGCAGGTGTTCGCCTCGGCTAATGTCGAGCGGCAGCGTCAGGGCCTGCCGAGACATTACGAGCTGATGCTGCTCGCTGCCAGCGTCGGCCCGGTCGCTACCTCGGCGGGGCTGAAGCTGGTGGCGGATGCGAGCTGGGCCGTGTGCGATCCGGCCACGCTGGATACCTTGCTGGTTCCGGGCGGTGTCGGCGTGGATTCGCAGAAGCACGACCAACCGCTGCTCGACTGGCTGCGGGCCGCCGAACCCAGGGTGCGGCGCCTGGGCTCGGTCTGTTCCGGCGCGCTGATCCTGGCCGAGGCCGGGCTGTTCGATGGACGCAAGGCGACCACGCACTGGGCGGACCTCGCTACGCTGGGCACGTACCCGACCATCGAGGTGCAGGGTGACCGGTTGCACACCTATGACCCGACCGATCCGCAGGCGGCGCATCTGTTCAGCTCGGCGGGCGTCACGGCGGGCATCGACCTGGCGCTGGCGTTGGTCGAGGCCGATCTCGGCCGCGCGTTGGCGCTTTCGGTTGCGCAGCGGCTGGTGATGTTTCTGCGCCGGCCGGGTGGGCAGACCCAGTTCAGCCCGATGCTGGCGGCGCCGAGTGGCGGCGTGGCGCGTCTTGCCGCGCTGCTGGAATGGATTCCCGGGCACCTGGGCGATGACCTGTCCATCGAGGCGCTGGCCGCCCAGGCGCATATGACGCCGCGCACGCTGTGCCGCCTGTTCAGCCAGGAAACCGGCATGGGGCCGGGCCAATACATCGAACGGGTGCGCCTGGAAGCCGCACGTAACCTGCTGCTCGACGCCCAGGCCTCGATCGCGACGGTGGCGCGGCTGACCGGCTTCGGCCATTCGGAAAACCTCAGGCGAAGCTTTCAGAAACACCTGTCGGTCAGCCCGCGGGACTTCTATCAGCGCTTCGGCTGACGCTTCGTCCGAATCTCACTCACCGTTCACAGCTTGCCCGGCTTATCGCCAGGCAGCGCTGTGCCCGCTCATCACCCTCAAGGGGCCTCGCCATGCACCTATTGTTCAGTAACCCTCAGGTCCTGCGCCTGTTCATCGCCCAGGCGCTGTTCTGGTCCTGCTCGATGACCGGGATCATCTTCACCTCCATCGTCGGGCTGCGCCTGGCGCCGGCGGCCGGTCTCGCCACCCTGCCGCTGGCCCTGCTGATGCTTGGTGGCCTGCTCGCCCTGCAACCACTGGCGGGGCTGATGCAGCGCCGCGGTCGACGCGCCGGCTTTCTCATCGGAGCGCTGGCCGGCGTGCTGGGCGGGCTGATCAGCGCGCTGTCGCTCTGGCTCGACAGCTTCACCCTGCTTTGCCTCGGCGCCCTGCCCATCGGCGCCTACCAGGCCTCGGCGATGTATTACCGCTTCGCCGCGCTGGAAGCGGTGAGCGATGCCTTCAAGGGGCGAGCCACGGCCTGCGTGATCGGCGGTGGCGTACTGGCGGCGCTGATCGCGCCCACGCTCGGCCATATGGTGCGCGATCTCGCTCGCGTACCCTTCGCTGGCACCTATCTGTTGATCGCCAGCCTGGCGGCACTGGGGTTCATGGTCTTGGCCGGGTTGCCTGCGACCTCGGGAAAGCCGGCGACGCGCGCCGATGCGGCGGCGGTCAGCTGGCAGGCATTGCTCGCACGGCCGACCATTCGCGCCGCGGTGCTGACCACCGCCGCCGGCCACGGCCTGATGATCCTGGTGATGAACGCCACGCCCCTGGCGATGCATGGCGAAGGTCTGGATCTGCAGGCCAGCGGTCAGGTCATCCAGTGGCACATGCTCGGCATGTTCCTCCCGGCATTCGTCGCCGGGCCGCTGGTGGACCGCTTCGGCTGCCGGCTGGTCGCCTGTGTGGGTGGAGGATTGCTGATCGCCAGCGCGGTGGTCGCGCTGCTAGGCGTCAGCCACTGGCATTTCCTGCTCAGCAGCTGCCTGCTAGGCATCGGCTGGAACCTGATGCTGGTCGCCGGCACCACCCAGCTGGGCCAGGGCCATGCCGCAAGCGAACGCGCCCGGGCACAGGGCCTGATGGAGCTGAGCAACGGCAGCGTCGCCGCGGTGATGTCCTTCGCCTCTGGCGCGTTGATCGCTCAGGCTGGCTGGGCGGCGGTGAACATCGGGCTGCTGCCCATCGTGACGCTGGTGGTGCTGGCGCAGGTTGCGCAGGGGCATCGGCACAGGCAGGCGGTTTGATCGAGGACTCAACGAGTCCGCGTCGCCACATTGACCCGCCCTACCGCCTATCCTGCGTTGACCCGAGAGGCCAGTGTGTTTTTCTGAACAGAGCATAGGCGGCAGTTGCCACCTACGCGGTCAGGAGGCCCGGCGTGCGCTGCATGACATCCGCTATTCGGCTCTGTACGCCGGGCTACGCGTCTACCGCCAGCCAACAGACCATTGATTGCTCGTGAGAATGCTTTACCCGTTTGGGCTTGAAGGGTGTATCCAGCGTAGCCAGGGCAATGGAAACCCAGCCCGGATAGTCCTCACTGCCAGCCCACTGGATACTCGAGCCGCATGCGCTACAGAATTTCCGCACGATGTGCGCGGAAGAGCTGTACGAGCGAAGCAGTTGCTCGCCAGTCAAGTACGTCAAGTCGGCTTTCGGCACGCTTCCATAAGTCGCGAACGCTGCCCCATGTTGTTTTTGGCACATTGTGCAGTGGCAATGAGTAACCGCCTTGGGTTCAGATGCCAACTCATAGGCCACCGCACCACATAGACAACTGCCGCGCAATCTCAACGCGGCCTCACCCCATCGAGGATCAGCGACTGCAGGCTCTTGAGCGTTTCCTCGAAGAACGCCGGATCATCCAGGGTCTTGCCGGCCACGGCCTCGACCTGCACGCGGAAGTCGGCGTAGTGCTGGGTGGTCGCCCAGAGCGAGAAGATCAAGTGATGCGGCGCGATGGGTGCGAGCTTGCCGTCGTCGATCCAGGCCTGGATCACGGCGACCTTGTTCTCGACCAGATCGTGCAACGGCTGCTGCAGCTCGCCCAGCAGCAATGGCGCACCCTGCATGATCTCCATGCAGAACAGCCGCGATTCGGCGGGATGATCGCGGGAGAGTTCGAGCTTGACCCGCAGGTAGTCGCGGATCGCCTCGACCGGGTCCTGCTCGACGCTGAATGCTTGCAGCGGCTGCAACCAGACCTCCAGCAGCTGCCGCAGGACATTGGTGTACAGCTCTTCCTTGTTGCCGAAGTAGTACAAAAGGTTGGTCTTGGAGACGTCTGCCTGGGTCGCCACCTGGTCGAGGCTGGTGCCGTGCAGGCCGAAGCGGGAGAACAGCTCCAGCGCGGCCTGAAGAATGCTGGCGCGTTTGCTTTCGATCATGCGCAGGCGGCGGTCCTGGGCGCTGGCGCTCGGTACGCGGACTGCGCCCTTTGGCCGTGGTGTCTTGCTGGCGGTAAGGCGCTTGCGGGGCGGAACGGGGGGCTGGTCTGTCACGGGATTACCGGATGGTTCGAACGAGGCGCTACTGTAGCGCGGCGAGCGTGCGACGCACGAGCGACGAAGGCAGCAAGCGACTGCTGCACGATCTTCGTGCGCCGCGCACAAACCAGGTGCTCTGATTCAGACCAAATGGTCCACATCGCACCACACAAGCTACTTATCTCGTTGATAAAAAAGGCAATTCACTTTCTGGCCTGCATCCTGCTAATGCACCCTCGACCCTGCCCGTCACGTTCGGGCAGCGCTTTCTAGCCATTGCGTACAGAGGTGCTACCCATGGATGTTGGTGTTTTCATTCCGATCGGCAACAACGGCTGGCTCATCTCCGAGAATGCGCCGCAGTACATGCCGACCTTCGAGCTGAACAAGGCCATCGTGCAGAAGGCCGAGGGTTACGGCTTCGACTTCGCGCTGTCGATGATCAAGCTGCGCGGCTTCGGTGGTAAGACCGAGTTCTGGGAACACAACCTGGAATCCTTCACGTTGATGGCGGGTCTGGCGGCGGTCACCAGCAAGATCCAGCTGTTCGCGACTGCCGCAACGCTGACCCTGCCGCCAGCCATCGTCGCGCGCATGGCCTCGACCATCGACTCGATCTCGGGCGGGCGCTTTGGCGTGAATCTGGTGACCGGCTGGCAGAAGCCGGAATACACACAGATGGGCATGTGGCCAGGCGATGAATTCTTCGGCACGCGTTACCAGTATCTCGGCGAATACGCCCAGGTGCTGCGCGACCTCTGGGCCACCGGCCGCAGCGACTTCAAGGGCGAGCACTTCCAGATGGAGGACTGCCGCGTCAGCCCGACACCGCAGGCGGACATGAAGATCATCTGCGCTGGCTCATCCGATGCCGGCATGGCCTTCTCGGCGCAGTACGCCGACTACAACTTCTGCTTCGGCAAGGGCGTGAACACCCCCACCGCCTTCGCCCCGGCCACCGAGCGACTGCTCAAGGCCACCGAGAAGACCGGCCGCCACGTCACCTCCTGCGTGCTGTTCATGGTGATCGCCGACGAAACCGACGAAGCCGCCCGGGCCAAGTGGGAGCACTACAAGGCCGGCGCTGACGAGGAAGCCATCGCCTGGCTTGGCGAGCAGGGCGCCGCCGACAAGGGCGCTGACAGCAACATCCGGCAGATGGCCGATCCGACTTCGGCGGTGAACATCAACATGGGCACGCTGGTGGGCTCCTACGCCAACGTCGCGCGGATGCTCGATGAGATCGCCACGGTGCCCGGCATGCAGGGCGTGATGCTGACCTTCGATGACTTCCTCGAGGGCGTCGAAGCCTTCGGCCAGAAGATTCAGCCGCTGATGCAGAGCCGTCGGCACGTCACCGCGCTGAAGGAATCAGCCTGATGAGGGCCGTCGAACAGATCTCCGGCTACGGCCTGAGCGCCACGGACGAGCCCGTACAGCTGCCGGCGCGCCCCGAGCCGCTGGCAATGAAGGCGAGCGAAACCGCGCTGATCGTGGTGGACATGCAGAACGCCTACGCCAGCCGCGGCGGCTACCTGGATCTGGCCGGTTTCGATGTTTCGGCGACCCAGCCGGTGATCGAGAAGATCCGCCAGGCCCTGGGCGCAGCCCGCGCCGCCGGCATACAGGTGATCTTTCTGCAGAACGGCTGGGACAACGGGTACGTCGAGGCCGGCGGGCCGGGTTCGCCCAACTGGCACAAGTCCAACGCGCTGAAGACCATGCGCAAGCGCCCGGAACTGGCCGGCACACTGTTGGCCAAGGGCGGTTGGGATTACGCGCTGGTGGACGAACTGGCGCCGCAGCCCGGCGACATTCTGGTGCCCAAACCTCGCTACAGCGGTTTCTTCAATTCGCAACTGGACAGCACCCTGCGTGCCCGTGGCATCCGCAATCTGGTGTTCACCGGCATCGCCACCAACGTGTGCGTGGAATCGACCCTGCGCGACGGTTTCCACCTGGAGTATTTCGGCGTGGTGCTGGCCGATGCCACCCACCAGGCCGGGCCGGAGTTCGCCCAGCAGGCCGCGCTGTACAACATCGAGACGTTCTTCGGCTGGGTCTCCAGTGTCGACGCCTTCTGTCAGAGCTTCGCGACCGCACCCAGCGTGGCTGTTGCCAGCTGATTACACCCCAGTGCCCGACCGCGGCGCCCGCAGAGGCGTCCGCCGGGTTCGCCTGAATGCCTTGCAAGGAATCAACGACATGCCCAAGCAATCCATCGTCCCCGCCGGCTCCGGCAAACCGCTCGCCCCGTACGTGCCCGGCTCCATGGCCGATGGCGTGGTCTACGTCTCCGGCACCCTGCCGTTCGACAAAGACAACAACGTGGTCCACGTCGGCGACGCCGCCGCGCAGACCCGCCATGTGCTGGAAACCATCAAGGGCGTCGTCGAGGCCGCCGGCGGCAGCATGGACGACGTCACCTTCAACATGATCATGCTCACCGACTGGGCCAACTACACCAAGGTCAATGAGGTGTACGCCGAGTACTTCCCCGGCGAGAAGCCCGCGCGCTACTGCATCCAGTGCGGGCTGGTGAAGCCCGATGCGCTGATCGAGATCGCCAGCATCGCCCACATCGGCCAATAGCGCCTGCCGGAGCGGGCCAGCCGGCACGCCGGCTGGC